>Ga0222715_10001512_pt1 | contig 22096 bp, 23 predicted proteins | sample C33_9DmetaG_FD_165056 | JGI IMG/M metagenome (GOLD analysis project Ga0222715, IMG submission 165056) | Estuarine water microbial communities from San Francisco Bay, California, United States - C33_9D | ecosystem: Environmental > Aquatic > Marine > Unclassified | place: USA: California... | reverse complement strand
TATCTGTCCAGCTTCCTGCAATATGGTATGAAAATGGATTACATTGTTATCCGAAAAACAGAGACTGCGAATTAGATGTAGTTGGGTTCTCGTTTGCAGGGTCACCATACATTGTAATTGGACATAACAGCGATATTGCTTGGGGCTTTACGAACATGGGTCCAGATGTTCAAGATCTCTTTATAGAAAAGATCAATCCTGCTAATCCAAATCAGTATGAAGTTGATGGTGAGTGGCGAAATATGGATAGAGTCACAGAAATAATTGAAGTTGCGGGGGCAGAACCTATTGTTATTGAAGTGAGGTCAACGCATCATGGTCCTATCGTTTCTGATAGAGGATATCCAATAAACCTTAATCCAGAAGACGATGAAACATCATTTGCAGATGAAGCAAGAATTGAATTACCAGAAAATTTCTCTGTCTCTTTGGCTTGGCCAGCACTAGAGCCAGGAACAACTTTTGTAGGAATAAGAGACTTTAATTATGCATCAAACTGGGAAGAGTTTAGAGACGCTACAAAGCTTTTTGATGTGCCTGCCCAAAACTTACTGTATGCCGATGTTGATGGAAATATTGCTTACCAATCACCTGGAAAACTACCTATTAGAGCAGAAGGACTAGTAGGTGATTTACCAATAGAAGGTTGGATAAGTTCTAATGACTGGCAAGGCTACGTACCATTTGAAGAACTTCCTTTTACCGTGAATCCAACTTCTGGATATATTATTACTGCTAATCAGTCAGTTCATCCAGAACAACCATGGCCAAATTATTACGCAAGAGGATATAGAGCTGAAGCTATTGAGAGAGTGATTAATCAATATATTAAAGAACTCATAAGCATTGATGACATGCAAGCAATGCAAATTAATAATTATGACTATTCTGCCGCTTATATTCTTCCTTATGTATTCAACAATGTTTATGTTGACTCTCAGGTTCTAACTCTTATGAAAGAGTGGGCAATTAGCGAAGAGCAGTTTGAAATGAATATAGACTCTGTTGGTGCTTCAGCGTGGGCTGTGTTTTATAAAGTTTTGGCTTCACAAACATTTGAAGAGTTGGTTGTTTTTGATAATTTAGGAAATGAGATATCTATTCAGCCAGGCAACTCAGATTCTACTTCTGAGATATTCAGAACACTACTTAGAGATCCTAATCATGAATTATGGGATGATGTATACACCTCTGAAAAAGAAAATTTAACAGATATTTTAGAGAGGTCTTTAGCAATTGCTGATGAAGAAATTGTTGAACTATTTGGTACTGATAATACAAGTAGATGGACATGGGGAAAACTTCATACTATTACATACCCTACAAACTTTCTTGGGGAAGCTGGTATTTCTGTTCTTACAAGTCTTGTGAATGTTGGACCAGTTGAATCTGGGGGGTCTTCATTTGCAATAAACTCTACAGACTGGGGTTTTGGCGAGGACTTCACTATTGGTAGCTATCCTTCAATGAGAATGGTTGTTGACCTTAGTGATCTCGACAACACAAGAACAGTCCTTCCATCAGGTCAGTCAGGCCATGTTATGTCACAATATTATGATGACCAAGTAGATCGGTGGATTGAAAATGATATGTATACATTACACTTTACAAGAAAAGTTGTAGAGCGAAATCAAGAAGATGTAATGTATTTAAGTCCTTAAAAAATTATCCAAAGCTATTCATACCTAAGATTACATAAGGTATTTCAATACAAAAATATGTGTTTTCATCTTCCTTGCTTACATAACAAGTTTTTGCATTAAATGCTATATATGGATATGTTCTGTATTCTGAAAGATCGAAAACACACTCTCTTTCCTTCTCTATTGTAAACTGTGCAATAACTGGGTAATCAGATTTTTCAGGATAATAAGTATTCCTAAGAAAGTTCTTATTTTGTAATGCATAATCATAAGGAAGATCAAATACTACTAAAGAGCAAGTTTCTGAATAAACATCCCATCCTCCAAGAATTCTTGGGTTGTTGGTTTTGTAATAAAATGCATAAGTTCCTTTTGGAAAAATTCTTCCAGCATCACTACGTATATCATCTCTGTAGCAGCAGTCCCCAATACTATTTCCATTAACAACAGGAATGATTCCTTTCTTTTGTAATTCTTCAAAATCGTCATAATCTTTTGCATATTTTGAGTAAGGTTCATTTCTCGTTTCAGAAGGTATAAAAATTTCTAGTTGACTTACAGGGCCAGACTCTTCCTCAGTTTCATCAGCTGGAACAATCTGCACAGAAGGATCTAAAGTAATTCTTCCGGAAGCTCTTTGTGAATTAGAAGCAATAGAAAAAGACGCTTTGTTAAAATCTACATTATGTGTTCCGTAACTAACTAAAGAATCAGCTGGGCCAATACCAGAGTAAATATTTCCATTCCTGCTGAATTCTTTATTTCCACCCCACACCATTGCCTCCTCACCTAAGCGTTCAGTTGCTGTTGAGTCTCTTTGGTAAAAATAAAATGAGCTTATGTATTGGTCTTTTTTAAATCCATCCTTCATTTTTATTTTGAAAACACCTATTGCCTGTCCATTAGCATTAAAACAACCAGTTGCTTTGTTGATTTCTTCGATATTGAACCTTGCAGGGTAGGTAGTCAAATCAACATCTAAGATGACTTCCTGTCCTCCTCTTCCGACAATAATCTCTAAATTTTGGCCCCCCGTATATTTATTTATTTCGTCTGCAAGTTGAACTTCACTGAATACATCAACACCATTAATGGAGTAGATTATATCTCCAGCTTCTCCACCTGCCTCTTCAAAGCCAAGTTCTGTGTCATCATCATCCTTAATTAATTCAGAAACACTTAAATCTGGACTTGATCTGATACCTAAAAATGCAGGATTATCCCGACTAGTTTTTCCTACAATTGTTAAGTCAGAGCAAGTAGCATACTCAGGGACTGGAACAAATTGTATGGTTGGATAGTAAACTAAGTTATTTTCATCGCAACACATTTTGGTCTGTAAGTAAAACGTGTTTCCACTTGCTTTATAAGATTCGTATTCTTGTTTTGTAGTAGATAGGTGATAATAGATATAAGCAAACTCACCATAAACTATCCAATTTGTATCAATTACACCTATATCAATCAATGAAACATCTGGTTCTAAAAATGTTCTAATAATTCCTATCTCACCATCAGACTCAACTCCATTAAAACCAACGGCTCTCACTTCGACTTCTACATCTGCCATTGACGGAAGCCTTCCTATAACTGCATATGTAATAAGATCAATTTGGGACATAAGTGAATTTCCATCACCCTCTCTTATATTCCATGCTTTCTGAGTTGCAACACAGTCTCCATTTACGTAGATATTAAAAGCTCTTGTTTTCCATGCGTCTGCACCCATCATCGGTCTCCAGTTGAACTCTACTTGTGTAGGTCCTAGAAGGTCATAAAGCAGTACGGTTCCTTTTTCAGCTAAAATTTCTTCCAGGTTTTCAATATCTTTATTGAATCTAGGTTTGAAGTTAGGGTTTGAAATATCAACTTTCCTACTTTTCAGTAATTGGTAAATATCATCTGGCAATGTTACCGAAATTTTATTGCTTAATCTTCCAGAACCCCTTCCACTCCTAAAAGTAAAAGAACCATCAAAACTTTCTGGAGGGTAGAATAATATATTCTTTTTGTAAGGGTCATTCTCATTCCACTCTCTTTGAAAACCAGTTACACCAAATATGCCGTCATTGTTTTCAAGAACAATATACCCTTCACCACTTGGTGGCGCTGAAATATCAAAACCAATTGCCCCTTGTTGAGTAATTACAATGTCACTAACTTCTCCATTCCACACCCTGTCACCAAAATCATTACCGTCATTGTATGTGAGTAAAACACCATTTCTATTTGAAAAACTTAATTCTGAACCAGGTTGTTGGTTAGGTTGTGAGAATGTAACTTCTCTTCCAGATCCTAGTTCAAAAGAATTTCCCAAAACAAGGTTTGAGTCAACAGGTGTAACTTTTACAGTAACGTTAAAACTTTGGTTTGCATCAATGAATGTATAAGTTGGTGATTGAGTATAAATTATCTGTGAACCAAATTGAATTTTGTAATAGCTTGCACCAGGTATTTCAGAAAATTCAACGATTAAAGTTTCTGCATCTCCACTCGACCTTGAATTAAATCCAGATGGTATGGCAAGCTTTTCATAACCTTCAATTGCTTCAGTAGCGCTAACAGAAATTCCAGTTTCTTTTAATGCTAATTTGTATTCTCCACTTTGTTCTTCAACTACTTCTTTTGTATATCTAAAACTTTTTGTATCTTGAGTTCTACCAATATTGTCATAAAGTCTTAATTTCAAGTCAAAACTATCAATTTCTTTATCAAAAAATATCTGATTAGCATTTGTATATTGATTTAAAGTTACATCGATATTGTTAACTAATAATTTATATGCAAAATCTTTTTCAGGTCTATCGATTTCAACTTTTAAACCCTCATTTGTCATTGTAAAATCAACATCAATTTGATTTGCTATGGAATTTAAATCTGTATTAAAGTTTTCTAAACCTGAAGTTCCAAAATTAAAATCATCATTAGCAATTCTTTGAGCAAAAGAACGATTTTCTTCTCCAACTGAATCATCACAGCTTCCTACAGCACTAAGTGAAGTAATGCTTTCTTCAAACAGAACTTGCTCAGCAGTTAACGCCTCTGACTCTGAATTCCCTAATGATATTTCTGGTTCGGGAGGACTAGGTACAAAAACATTAACAGCTTCCTCTTCAACACCTCTCAAAGAAGAGATAATTTCTCCTACAGAACCTATAAAGTTTGCTCGAGCTTGAGGAATCACAAAGAGTGATCCGATACCGACAACCAGAACAATTACAAGATATTTTAAAAACTTCTTCACAAAAATATTCTATATATATTTTTCTTTTCTGTAAAAATTAAAAAAACTAAGTGTTGCAACTGCACATAAAAGGTGCCAAATCATGTGAGCTTGTATCCAGGAATCTGGATTACACCATGGGTGATCTGGAACACCTGTTCCCCATATAAAAACAGCTCCAAAAAAAGATGCAAAACCTATAAAAAACCAAGGAGTATATACTCTTCTGACCTCTGATTGAAAATTTGGTATTAATGCAGGTAAGAAATAAAGAAGCATTTCCCAGTTTTGGTCAAAGTTTGCTAGAGATTCAATAACTGAGCTACCAAACAATTGCTGAATAATCAGGACTGTTACTCCTGACATTAGACGACCGTAAATATTAGGAAATTTAATTAACACTTCTGTTGCTATCCACAAACCAATACTCAATTCAAATAAATCAACTCCAATTCCAAGCCCCGAATCTAAATACCAATAGCTAAATGCGTAATAAATTAGTAAAGCTGAATAGCTAACAAAATAAGTTTTGTCTGAAAATTTCGTCAGCCGTTTTAAGTTATACATCCACAAAAGTAAAATATATGCAATCATTGAAACATTGTCCAGCCAAGCACCAAACCTAGTGTGAGTCCCGTGCATTGCCATTGATCCAGGCCCTAGAAATGTAGAAGCTGATGCATACAAGAGCGCAATTTTAAAAGAACCGAACATTGGTGAAAGATTACTTGTTGCATCTTTTGATAGTTTGTAGAACATATAAAGACCAGTAAATACAAATCCTAAATTCCCTAATGTATTGGAGGGTTCTCTAAAAAATCCAGCACTAACTCTTTCACACCATCTTGAAATTTCACCAATTGCTTGTTCATTCGAAGCTGCAGGACCCCATCCATTAGATCCGAAGATTACAAATAAAATTCCAGTAGAAAGAACAGCGATTAATGAATATGTAAAATAGTTTGAATTAGATTTATTTTTTTGCAGCATTTAGAGCAGAATCCATATCGTCAATTAAATCTTCAATATTTTCAAGCCCTACAGAAACTCTTATTAAATCAACAGGAGCACTAGCTGCAGTTTCCTGTGCATTATCATGTGTCATTAAGTACGGTAACTCTATCAAAGTTTCCACACCACCAAGACTTACTGCTAATTTATATAAATCTAGTGATTTCCAAAATTTTTCTTGATCGACATTCTCATTTAGGTAAAAACTAAGCATCCCTCCGAAATAATCCATTTGCTTTAATGCTATTTCATGATTTTTAAAATTTTTCAATCCAGGATATCTAACTTCTTTAATAAGGTCTGAGCTTTCAAGATGCTCAGCTAATTTATGTGCATTTTCAGAATGTAGTTTTATTCTTGGTCCAAGTGTGTATAAACCCCTTTGTACTAGATATGAATCAAAAGGTGACATAATTGCACCACCTTGTCTCTGATAAAACATTAGGGTTTCATGTAGCTCAGGATCTTTTGTAACAACAGCCCCGCCAAGCGTATCACTATGTCCTCCAATATATTTTGTTGTTGAGTGCATGACTATATCAACTCCATGTTCTAGAGGCCTAGTAATAAATGGTGTAGAAAAGGTACTGTCTGCAACTAAAAAAGTACCATTTTCATGGACAATTTCTGCAGTTTTTGAAAGATCATAAAGATTTATAGATGGATTAGATGGTGATTCTATCCACGCCAACTTAGTTTTATCATTTAATAATGATTTCAGCTTTTCAGTATCAGAAAAATCACAAAAATTAACCTCGACGCCTCTTTCGGTGACTATTTTTGAAAAATAATTGGTTGTTCCTCCGTAAACATCTGTTGTGATAACTACATTCTCTCCTGGCTTGACGAGTTCCGCTATTAAGCTAACTGCGGACATACCTGAAGCCATTGCAAGGGCATGTATTTCCTCATAGTTTTCTATTCCTTCAAGTGAAGCCAATGTCCTTTCAAAAAGCTCTCTTGTAGGGTTGTTAACACGTCCGTAGAAATACTCTGATTCGCCAGGAATATCATTTTTATAAGTTGTTGAAAGGTGAAGAGGTGGCATGATATCTCCACTTATAGGTTCAAATTTTTTATTAGCATGCAGTGCTTTGGTGTTCATACCGTAGCTTTTAGATTTCCCCATACATGGAGTTTAGGTCTAGTTGATGAGTTACAGAAGTTAAACTTTAAATTTTTACCAGAATATTTTTAAATCCCCTGATCCCAAAAGCACCTGTTCTTTCTGGGTTAGTTAAAAGTTGAATATCATAATTGAACAAATTTTGAAATGAAACTTCTAATTCTAACCTTGCAAGGTGGGCGCCAAGACAAAAATGGACTCCGCCTCCAAAACTTGTGTGGCTTAAATTTTCACGTTCGAAATCAACCTTCTCCGCTTCACTGAATGCTAAGTCATCTCTATTCGCCGACCCTAAGAGAATGGCAACTTTAGAATTTCTGGGTAGTTCATATCCAGATAGTTCAGTGTCCTCCACGACCCATCTTTGAAAAAACTGTAAAGGGCTATCCCATCTAATGAGTTCTTCGATAATGTCTTTTATTTCAAACTTTTTATGTAAATCTTTTGTTTCAATATCATTCTGGTTTAAAGCTACGATGGAATTTCCAATTGTGTTTACTGTCGCTTCGTGACCAGCATTCAATAATAAAATTACAGTACATATAATTTGGTCTCTAGTTAGTTTCTGATCATTTTCACTCACTTGAGACAATCTTGAAATCATATCATTTTGGGGGTCAGCATTTTTACTATCTATCAAATTATTCATGTAGATATAAAATTCTTTGGCAGCATTTTCTGCTTCTAATGCGCTCTCATCAGACACTTTCAAATCATACATTTTGACTATTGCATGAGACCAGTATAAAAATTTGTCATAATCTTCTTCAGGTACACCAAGCAGCTCTCCAATTACAGATATTGAATAAGGTTGTGCATAATCAGCTAACAAATCAAATGAATCTCTATTAACTTTTTCTAACAATTCTTTTGATTTTCTCTCCATAAATGGTCTTAATTCCTGTACCTGTCTATTTGAAAAAGCTTTTGCTACCAAACCTCTAAGTTCGCTATGAATTGTGCCTTCAAGGTTTAATAAATTAAATTCCTCAGTCTTCCAAAAAAATTCATAATCTTTTTTATCAACTATTGTTGCTTCTTTTTTCTCATAATTTTCCGGTTCTGATGAGGAAAAATTTTTACTTTTTTGAACATTTTTTACATCATCAAAATGTGTAATGAGGACAAGACCACTTTCGACGTCTAAATGTAAAGGTGACTTTTCTCTTAACTCTTTTAAATAAGGGTATGGATTATTAATAAATTCTTTATCAGTATTGGGAAAAGAAATTTGTGGAATATCCATAGTATTAAAGTATCAGTTTTGGCAATAATTTCTACGGATTTATCAAAAATATTTAGTGACCAGTTCAAAATAGGTTGATATCATTTATTTTATGTCAGAAAAGAAATCAATGCTTGATGGAGAAAAGCAGTACCACATACAATTACAAGAAGGCGATATAGCAGATTTTGTTATTCTTCCTGGCGATCCCGGAAGAGTAGATTTTATTGCAAAACATTTTGATGACCCTAAAGAAATTGCTTTTAATAGAGAATACAAAACAGTGACTGGAACATACAAAGGTAGACCAGTAAGTGTTACATCTACAGGAATTGGATGCCCATCTGCTGCAATAGCTGTAGAAGAATTAGCAAATATTGGAGCAAAGACTTTAGTTAGGTTAGGGACTTCAGGCGCCATGCAAGAACACACCAGAATTGGTGATTTAGTTATTGCAAACGGGGCTGTCAGACAGGAAGGAACTTCACCTCAGTATATGCCAATTGAATATCCTGCAGTACCTTCAGCTGATATGGTCTATGCATTAGAGGGTGCGGCTAAAGAAAAAGAAGCGAGTTATCATATTGGTGTTGTACAGTCAAAAGATTCCTTTTATGGTCAACATGACCCAGATTCCATGCCTGTTTCTCATGAATTAAACCAGAAATGGGAAGCATGGGTTAAGGGTGGAGTCTTATGTTCCGAGATGGAGGTGTCGACATTATTTGTTGTAGGCGCTTACAGAAAAGTCAGAACAGGAGCATTACTTGTAGTGTATGGAGACCAAAATAGAAAAGAAGCTTTGAGTAAAGAAGATTATCTTGACTCAGTAAATATGGCTACAAACGTTATTTTGGAATCTAGTTTAAAAATTCCTACTTAATCTTTATAAGAACTCTGAGTTCCTTTTTTAGTAACAGAGTTTGTTGCTTTCTCCAGAGCTAACTGTATCGAATCTTGTTTAGACATTTTACTTGCTAAACCATATGCGAAAGATCCAACAAACGCATCCCCAGCTCCAGTTGTGTCAATAGCAGTAACTTTTTTAGCTTGATGAATATATACTTTTCCATCACTCACTTCAGCACATCCATTTTCACCCAAAGTTACAATTATTTCTGGGTTGACTTCTTTTGAGTGTTTTAATAAAGCATTTTCATTAAATGGTTCTCCTAGCATTTCTTCAAACTCAATCTCATTAGGTATAAACCAGGAGGTGTTATTTAATAACATTTCTGATACATCTCCGGCAGGTGCTGGGTTTAAGACAGTTTGCACTCCATTATTCCTTGCATATTCAAACACTTTCTCATTCACTTCTAATGGTATTTCAAATTGGCCAACCAATACATCCAAAGGGACGATATTGCTCAATGAGTCGATAGCAACATCCGCATCAATTAAATTGTTAGCACCAGGTATAACAATAATTCTATTCTGACCCGTTTTGTCAACCCATATAGGAGCTACACCACTAGAACCATTTACTGTTTGAATAAAGTCCGTATTGACATTGTTGTTATTTAAATTATCAACTGTCATCTTGTTGTAGACATCAGTGCCTAAACAAGCAATCATATATACATCTGCGCCAAGCAACCCCGCCATCACTGCTTGGTTTGCTCCCTTACCACCAAATCCCATTTGGTAAGAATCACCAAACACTGTTTCTCCATCAGAGGGAATAGTATCAACGTAGGAAATCTGATCTATATTAGCGCTGCCTACAATACAAATTTTTGGGTTCATAAAATTAAAGTATAAAAAATATTTTTAGCAAATGCTATTAAGATTTTTTCATGAAGATTAATTGGGACTCAAAAGTACTACATTCCATTAAGCCAGTAATAAAAAACTTACAAAATTTATCTATTGATAGTGTCCAATTAGTCACTGAAGCAAAAAACCTTTCAGCTTACAATTATGAAATTAAATATCCCAACAACTCAAACCTTAAACCAGAAGATGTCATTAGAAAAACAATGTTAATTAACACATTAAATTTTGCTTTCACAGATTTTGAATCACAAATTAAATATGCATTAAATGATGGTAACAATACTTTTTCTGATACGGATGCAATGGTTTATCAAATTGACCAAGCTGTAAAAAAGGGAATAGATTTTTATGATGGTTATTTCTTACAAGATATTACTGAAACAACCTTTAAATCAATCTTTACGGCAAATATAGAGATGCCAATGGCTAAAGAAAAAACATATGTTTTAAATAAAGTTGGCGAAACATTAGTTGAGGAATATAAGGGTGACTGGATAAATTTTATTAAAGGTGGTCCAAAAAAACTTTATCACAATGGAGAGGGTTTAATTGAGAGACTGGTTTCTCAATTTGATAGGTTTAGAGATACTTCTATCTACTTAGAAGAAGAAGTGTATTTTCTAAAATTAGCCCAGTTAGCATTTTGGGGTATTCACAGGGAACTAGCTAAAGATGGAGAGTTCTATATTGAAGACATGGAAAACATGACTGCATTCGCTGATTATATAGTTCCAGTTGCTCTTGAGAAGATGGGCATTGTTACCTATGCTGAAAAACTTAAAAACAAGATAGAACAAGGCGTCCTTATAGAATCTGATTCAATTGAGGAAATTGAAATAAGAGCAGCAACATTGTTTGTTACGGCAAAACTGACTGAAGAGATAAATAAAGTAAAAGCAGAAGAGGAAAAGATAATAATTCCTCAACTTGACTTTAAGCTATGGACCGATTTTCATGCCGAACAATCAGCACACCATTTAACAAAAACGATTATGTATTAACCGTCACCCCAGGTATCTTCTAAGTACCCTTTTCTACCACTAGCCTTCGCATACATTTGATATCTCATACTCTGTTTTTTATAAAAGTCTTGATGGTATTCTTCCGCAATATAAAATTCTGGAGCTTCTGATATTGCAGTAACAATAGGTTTATCAAACTTTCCAGAGTTTTCTAATTCCTCTTTTGAGGCTAAAGCAAGATCTTTTTGATTATTACCAACTGTAAAAATCTCTGTTCTGTACTGTGATCCAACATCGGCAAATTGATAATTTAATGCGGTAGGATCAATGTTTCTCCAAAACACAGCAAGAAGCTCTTCATAGCTTACAACTTCAGGGTCAAATAAAATCTCAACGACTTCAGCATGGCCAGTTTCTCCAGTTGTAACTTCTTCATATGTTGGATTGTCAACTGTTCCACCCATATATCCGGATACCGCACCTTTTACACCATCTAAGGCCTCAAAAGGTGGTTCCATGCACCAAAAGCAACCGCCCGCGAAATAAGCTTTTTCTAAATTATTATCCACATCTTCTCCAGTCGTTGATACTGAACATGTTACCAATATTAATAACAAGCAGTACTTTAAGAAACTCATAAGTAGATGTTATAAACAAATAATTTAAAACCTAAATTAAAAAATTAGTTTGAAATAGAAATATCAATAATATAATGGCTTTAGATCCTTCGACCTATAAGGCGGAGAGAAAAATATGAAAATAACTGTACCAAAAATATTGGATTTAAAAAACAGTCGTCAGATAAGTATGATGACGGCATATGATTTTCCTACAGCTAATGCTGTATCAGAAGCTGGAATAGACATAATCTTAGTAGGTGACTCTTTAGCTCAAGTTGTACTTGGTCATGATGATACTCTTTCAATAACTATGGATGAAATGCTACACCATGTAAAAGCTGTTACAAGAGCACAGCCAGATTCCCTAGTAGTCGCAGATATGCCCTACATGAGTTACCACAATACTGTCGAAGAGGCTGTACGTAATGCAGCAAGATTTATTCAGGAAGCTGGGGCTGACGCAGTTAAATTAGAGGGAGGCCAAAAAAGAAAAGATGTTATAGAAGCAATAATAAATGCTGAAATACCTGTAATGGGACATTTAGGACTTACCCCTCAGTCAAAAAATGTTATGGGTGGCTATAAAGTCCAAGGAAAAACTTTAGATATGGCAACTCAACTATTAGAAGAAGCGGTTCTACTAGATTCGATTGGGTGCTTCAGTATTGTTCTAGAAGGGGTACCTTCAGTTGTTGCAGAAGCCATTACTGATAAAATTACAATTCCAACTATAGGAATTGGTGCCGGTGTAGATGTAAGTGGACAGGTATTAGTATTTAATGATCTCATTGGAATGAAATCAAAAGAGTATATAGATGCAAAATTCGTAAAAAGATATTCTAATCAGTATGACGAGGTTGTAAAAAGTCTTAAACAGTACAAAGTTGATGTAGAAAATAAGACGTTTCCTTCAGAGCAACACTCATATGGTGCTGGTCAATTAACATCTGAAAATATAAAAGAGTGGAAAAAAGAAATTAAAAAAATTCTGTCATAACTAATTCCTACTATTAAATTAATAAGTACCTGCTTCATAAGAAGCCACGTACAAGTGTCCATAGGAGAAAAATGAATAAATATGACTTAGTCTCAATAGTGAGGCCAACAGCAGACGAATCAGTCGTCGAATCAATCCACAAATCAATCACAGATGTGATTTCAAACGGTGGAGGTAATGTATCAGAACAAGGAGTATGGCAAAGAAGAAAATTTGCATACGAAATTGATACATTTAAAGAAGGAATTTACACAATAACAAGTTTTGAAAGTCCTTCAAATGTGCCAGCAGAATTAGATAGAGTGCTAAAAATATCTGATGATGTGATTAGACACAAAGTGTTAAAGATGGAAAGCTAGGAGTAGATAAAGATGGTAGATAACACAGTAACAATAGTTGGAAATCTGACAGCAGACCCTGAAGTCCGAGTAACTGATGGTGGTGCAACGTTAGCTGAAATAAGGATTGCACAAAATAAGAGAAAGAGAAACTCTGATGGATCTTGGGAAGAAGGAGATGCTATGTACTTCCAAGGCACCGTTTGGAATGATATGGCAGAAAATGCAGCAGCTTCATTACAAAAAGGAATGAGAGTTATTGTTGTAGGAAAATTAAATTATAGATCTTGGGAAACACAAGATGGTCAAAATAGATCAGTAGTAGACATCTCAATTGATGAAATAGCACCAAGTCTAAGATGGGCAAAAGCAAATATTGAAAGGTCTTCAGGCGGAGTGTCCTCATCACCACAACCAGTAGCAAGAGAAAATTACGAAGAAGACGAAGCCCCGTTCTAAGGAGATTTAACAATGGCAAATACAAAACGAAATTCAGGAAGAAGAGCTTCAAAATATGAAGCACCTAAGCAAAGAAGAATAACAAAGAAACAAATTGAAAATGCGACTTATAAAGACGTAAAACTTTTAGAAAAATTCGTTTCAGACAGAGGAAAGATTAGATCTAGCTTAATTACTGGAATCACTAAACAAGAACAAGCTAAGGTGGCTCGATTAATAAAAGTTGCTAGAGAGTTAGCCCTATTACCTTATGTCACAACAAGCTCTTATAAGCAGAGCTATGGAAATAGAAGATGAAATTAATTCTTAACTCTGACGTCAAATCACTTGGTCGTAAAGGAGATATTGTTAATGTAGCAAAAGGATATGCTCGAAACTATTTGCTTCCAAAAAAATTAGCAATCTTGGCAACTACAAATAATTTAGAATTAGCTGAGAAGCTTCAAGAAAAACGAAAACTACAAGCGCAAGTTAATAGTGAATTGGCAGACTCAATAACAACTGCTTTAGCAGATGCTCATATTGTAATTTCTCAAAACTCAACAGATGAGGGAACACTTTACGCTGCAATTAGTAATGAGCAGATTGTTGAGGCGATTAAAACTTTTTCAGGTTATAAACTCGAAGAGAGCCAAATCGACACGAAAGACCAAGTTAAAGAAATAGGACTACATACCGTAACTGTTGTATTAGGTCCTGATACGCAATTTGACACAACACTTGAAGTAGTTCCTGAAACTAAATAATGGTTGGTCCAGAGGCAATTTCTTCAAGAGACAATCAGTCTTTAAGTAAGGTTCCCCCTCATAGTTTAGAAGCAGAAGAAGCATTGCTGGGAAGCGCCCTGCTTTCAAGAGATGCTGTATCAAGGTTAATGGAAGAAGTTAGACCAGCTGATTTTTACAGTCCATCAAACCAAACAGTCTATGAAGCAATGAAAGGACTATTTGATACAGGTAAGCCAATTGATACAGTAACAGTCTCAGAATTAATTTTTAAAGACTCTAAAAACTCAACTTCAATAAATGCATCATACATTGCAAGGCTCGTTGATAATGTCCCAAGCTCAGCAAACTTTGAAAGATATATTGAGATTGTTTTAGAGCATTCGCATAGAAGAAAATTATTAAAGGCTAGTGGAAGAATAGAACTTTTAGCAATGGCTATGGATAAAGAAATTCATAGTGTGCTTGATGAAGCTGAGCAAACAATATTTACAGCTTCTGATGACGCTATCGGAGATGGGTTAGTTGGTGTTACTGATGTTTTGGAAGCTGCAATTGAAAGAATTGAAGAAATAGAAAATAGAGGGACTGGATTATCAGGACTACCTACCTACTTCACAGATTTAGACAATTACCTGTCAGGATTACAAGAGGGAAACCTAGCTGTTATTGCATCCAGACCCAGCATGGGTAAATCTTCACTTGCTTTGAATATAGGAACTAATGTGGCAAAGGAGGGTAAAGTTGTTGCTTTCTTCTCGCTGGAAATGACAAAAGAAGAACTTGTTCAGAGAGTTCTTTTTTCAGAAGCAAAAGTAACCTCAGGTGACGCTAGAAAAGGACAACTAGGTCCTGAGAAATGGTCAAGAGTAGTTGAAGCAGCTTCTAAAGTGAACAACCTACCATTATATTTTGACGATGCTCCTGTTATTACTGTTACTGATATTAGAGCAAAGTCAAGACGTCTTAAATCTGCAAAAAATTTAGATTTGATTATTGTTGACTATCTTCAGCTGATGCAGAGTTCTTCTGGAGATAATAGACAACAAGAAATTGCCGAAATAAGCAGAAACTTAAAAAACTTGGCTCGAGAATTAAAAGTCCCAATTCTTGCACTCTCTCAGTTAAACAGAGCTGCTGAAGCAAGAGAGGATAAAAGACCACGTCTTGGTGACCTCCGTGAATCAGGTGCAATAGAGCAGGATGCTGATATTGTTATGATGCTTTATAGAGACGATTACTACAACCCAGGGACAGATGTACCTGGTGTTGCAGAAGTAAACATAGTTAAAAACAGATCTGGTATGACAGGAAAAGTAGAACTCTTCTTTAGTAAAGAGTTCACCCAATTTAGTAATTACTCAAGACAAGAACAACAGTAAGTTTGAATTCTAAACTTAGGGCTTATTTTTTAATTAGCTTATTAGCAATTTCGTGGGGAACTATTCCGCTTATTATCAGGACCTCAGATGTTAGTTCCCTTTCTTTAGTCGGTATTAGAACTTTTCTTGGGACTATATTTTTATTTATCTTTGTCGTTACACGAGGTGGTATAAAAAAAGAATTAGTTCGTTCAGGTTTTATCCTAGGTCCTTTGCTAGCTGTTCATTGGTCGACAATGTTTAAGTCAATCGAGCTTAATACAGTTGCTGTAGGTATTGGTCTAGTTTTCTCTTACCCTATTTTTATTATCTTGTTTGAAATACTTAGAGGCCAAAAAGTAAGGAGACATCAAGTACTAATTATTCTTACTGGATTTCTTGGACTGTTTCTCCTCTTAGACTTATCAACCATATCTTCGATGGTTGGGGTATTTTACGGAATTATCAGTGCAGTAACGCTTGCAATTTTGATTATCTATGGTTCTGAAAAATCAAAAGAATTTGGTGGACTAAATGTTGCATTTATCCAAGTACTCTTTGCTGCCGTTTGTTTATCGCCTTTTACATTTACTGGGTTTTCGTGGATGGTCGACAATCTAGCAGTCAGTATATTTTTAGGATTTTTCCTAACTGGAGTCGGGCTTGCAACCTATTGGTATGTTGTAAAAATTATCACTCCGCTTTCTATTGGAACGATTACATATCTAGAGCCAGTAACAGGTGTAATTATTGGAGCATTAATACTTAATGAAAATTTACAGAATGTTCAATATGCTGGATTTCTTTTAGTTATTAGTGCTGGGGTTGTACAGGTTTATTTAGATTCCAAATATACTTCCGGCTCAAGTGCTTGATACTTGTCATAGTATGTTTCATTTTCAAGCAAAAATTTGTTTAGATTCCACTCAGCATATTTCTCAAAATAAGATTTAATCAATTCAATATTAGATTTAACTGGAGTGCAAAGCCTAACGTATTCTTCTCGATTAAGGTGTTCTACGATTTGCCCCTGGTTATTAATTTTTTTAATTGCATTAGTAACATTATTCGTAGTTACCTTGTAGTTAGAAGATATCAAGTTACTGAGAACAACTGAAAGCTTAGGTTCATCTGGTGCAGAACTATCTAAAATTATGCATTCTGTATCACCCACATAATCAAGAAATTTAGGGTTATCAATTTCTTTTATTTTTTCAAAAGTTAAATTTCCGTTAATTTCATTTAAATTAAACAAAGTAATAGAACTATTGACTTCAAGCACTAAAATCTGCATATAATTTAAAATAATAATATTTTTGAGTAATCAGAAATTTTTTAAAATTTTTTTTTAAACAAGGTTGATGTAATTATGACAAGTGTTAAAGGCCTAGGAGCTTCAATAGGAATAGCTATAGGTAATTCATATATATATGAAAATGAAATAAATTTTGAAAGTCCCATGAGTATTTCTTATGAAGTGGCTAAATCTAATTTGATTAAAAGGTTTAAGACACAAATTGAATCTTTTAAATCTAAAGACAGGACTGATGAGGCCGAAGTACTTGATGCATATATCTTGATTCTAGAAGATCCTGAAATCACAAATCAGTTTGGTGATAACTCCGACATTTCAACTAAAAAAGTATTTGAAGTCTTTTCATCTACAGCATCAATCTTTGACTCCATGGAGGACGATTATTTTAAGCAAAGATCTGAAGATATTATTTCAGTTGGAAAGCATCTTATTTTTACAATGCAGGATAAGGATACAACTACAACATTTGATGAGAATACTATTTTAATCGCTAATGATTTGACCCCTGCTGATACATCATCCATGGACTTAAATAAAGTCTCGGGCATTATTTTAAAAGAAGGTGGTTTTACTTCTCATGCCGTAATTGTTGCTAAGAACTTAGGAATCCCTTGTGTGATTGGTCTTAAAGAGTCTGTAAACAATATATTACCAGGAACTAAAATCGCAATAGATGGAGAAAGTGGAGAGGTAATCCAATCTCCTTCAGAGGAAATTATTTCAGATCTTAAAAAGAAATCAGAAACTATTAATTTAGTAATTAGCAACTTTACTAAAGATAAATATGAGGAATTAGGAGTTGATTTCAGAATTAATGTCGGTTCCTCAGGAGAAATAAATAATTTTGAACATTTATTCTTAGATTCAATAGGCCTATTTAGATCAGAGTTTATTTATTTAGACAGGCAAAGCTCACCAACACTTGAAGATCAAAAAAAAGTATTAGCTGAACTTTCAGAAAAATTTAAAGGCACAATTGTATATAGAACTCTGGATATAGGTGGAGATAAGCAGGTAAAGCATTTAAATTTACCAGTTGAAGAAAACCCTTTTTTGGGAGTTAGGGGTATAAGGTTATCACTTGAGAATAAGGAAATTTTCTATTCTCAAGTTAGATCAATTCTGGAATCAGAGTGTATAGACAGGGTTAAAGTTATGTTTCCTATGGTATCTACAATTGAAGATTTTTTAGATGCTAAAAATTATGTAAATGAAATTGCTGAAGAACTAAATTTAAAAACTCCGCCATTGGGGATAATGGTTGAAACACCATCGTCAGCGCTAATGTCAGATCAGTTTTCACAAGTTGTAGATTTTATTTCAATTGGTACAAATGATTTAACACAGTACATAATGGCTGCTGACAGAGGGAACAGTAATCTTGGTAAATATCAAAACCCGCTTCACCCAGCTGTACTCCGAGCAATTTCAGATGTTATAAATAATTGTAGAAAAAATAAAATTGAAGTTTCTGTTTGTGGTGAAATGGCATCAGATCCTATTTCAGCTTTGGCATTGTATATTTTAGGTTTAAGGATATTTAGTATGTCACCATCTGCAGCACCTTTTGTTTTTCAAATTCTAGAAGAAAGTTTTGACAAAATTCCTAAAAACTTTGAGGATAAAATGCTATCTGCAACTAATGCTGAAGAAGTAACACTTCTAATAACGGAAAACATACTTTGAAGGTTCATGCAATCTTATTAGCTGGTGGATCTAGTGATAGATTCAATAATGAAGAAAATAAAGTTTACTTTCCTATTGGGGGAAAGCCAGCTCTCTCGTGGGCTCTAGAAACACTAGATCAGTCTGAAAAAGTAGATTCAATATTATTAGTTGTTCGGGATGAAGACTGGGATAAAACAAACAATGTTATTGAACTAACAAATCCTAAAAAGCTAATAGGGGTAGCAGTTGGAGGAAATACTAGACACCAAAGTGAATACCAAGGTTTAGCTAACTTAAAAGAAAGAGAAGATGTCGATGAAGAGGATTTAATATTAATACACGATGGAGCAAGGCCGCTCCTTCCAATCTATTTACTAGATGAACTAATTGATGTAGCAACTAAATATGGAGCATCTGCACCAGGATTTAATTCAGAAAATCTTATGAAAAAAGATAATTCGAACAGAGACACAAAACAAGAAACGATTGTTGAAATACAAACACCCCAAATATTTCCAGCTTCAGAGTTGTGGAAATCTTATGAACTTGCAAAGCTAGACAATTGGCAAGCTGTAGATACTACAGAGTGTGTATCGAAATATTCAGAACTTGAGGCAGTTGTAATACCAGGAGATCCAAGAAATATGAAAGTAACTTTCATCGAAGATATTTTCAAACTAGAAACTATGATTTAATTTTTTAAAAAAAATAATATAACTGTCAATAATTTTATCGAAAATTTACCAAAAGACTCGATAAGTCTCTCTTTTAAAAAGTAAAATTATACTAATCATTTAGTTGGGAGATAATAATGGCGCTAGATTCACCTTATGCTATTGGTGTAATATTTGTAACTCTTGCCTTGATGTGGGTATTGCAAATGTATCTAGCAAAAAAACAAGCTACGAGCTTTCTTAATGCAGTTAACAGTATTAAGGGACCAAATCTTGAAGTTGCCATTGGTGTTAACCAGCCTAAATGGGGAAGAAAAAAAATCTATTTAGCAATTTCAGCTAATGCAGAATCTATCATTGTTGATGGCCTAACCCTAGAAGGCGTTACTACTTTTGCAAAAAGTAAAAAACTTACATTGTTTAATGGTATGAGTTTGCATGAAATTGTTACTTCAGATAATAACGAAACTATTTGGGAAGCTGCCTCAATGGCGGCAGATACTTTGATCAAAAGAATTCAAAGTAAAGAAGATAGTAGTTCAATAAGTTAGCAAAAGAAGGGGGAGAAATGGATGCTTTGGTAAATGGCGCAGAAGCCTTTATACAAGTATTTAGAACCGCTGCTGACGTATTTGTGGGATTCACAACTGGAATTATTCCAATTGTGGTAGTGTTCTTGACTGCAGTAAATGCTTTAGTCAAGTTTATTGGTGAAGAAAGAGTAGAGGGGTTTGCAAAATGGGCTTCTCAAGAAGGATGGGCATACATGCCTGTAAGATATACTCTTCTACCGTTTGTTGCTGTGTTTATGTTAACTAACCCAGTTTGTTATACATTCGGTACATTTTTGCCAGAAAAGCACAAACCTGCATTTTATGATTCAGCAGTCAGCTTTGTACATCCAATTACGGGAATATTTCCACACGCAAATGGTGGAGAGTTATTCGTCTGGCTAGGCATTGCTGCAGGTGTCGAGATTGTTGCACCTGATATGGTTACTGCTTTAGCAGTTCGTTACCTACTTGCTGGTCTTGTAGTTATTTTGATTAGAGGTATTGTCACTGACATTATTTATAACATTATGGCAGCAAGAAAGGCGGGTGTCGAATAATGCAAGCATTAATAGAAAAAATTGGTAGGTCAGTTGGTGGCGTGGTTGGAACATTGTTTCAAGCAGGTCGTGATGCAGTTGATTTATGTCTTAAAACAATTATTCCATTTATGGCATTCGTAACATTCGTCATTGGTTTGATTTTGGAAACCGGTGTCGGTGATGCTATTGCAAATGGAATTAAAGGTTTTTCTAGCAGTTTGGGTGGATTAATGATAGTTTGTATCATCTGTGCAATTCCAGTCTTGTCACCATTATTGGGACCAGGTGCTGTTATTGCCCAAATTGTTGGTGTTTTAATTGGTACAGAAATTGGTCGTGGAAACATTGATGTTTCAATGGCACTTCCAGCATTGTTTGCAATCAACCCACAAGTTGGTTGTGACTTTGTTCCTGTAGGATTAGCACTAGGTGAAGCTGAACCTGAGACAGTTACGATTGGTGTTCCAGCAGTTCTGACAAGCAGAATGATTACTGGACCAATCTCAGTAGTTGTTGGTTATTTATTTGCATTAGGATTGTAAAGATTTAATTTAACAATTGTTAAAAATGTAACGCTCTGTGTAAAATCAGAGCGTTACAAATTTTAAGGAGAATAAATGGCTGAATATAAAAAAGTTAAAGTAGAAGCAGGAAGAAGTGGTTGGGGTGGTCCTTTAGAAATCCAACCAACAGACGAAAGAAAATATATTGTTTGCATTACAGGTGGAGGAATACACCCCGTAGCACAAAAGATTGCAGATCTAACAGGTGCAGAGGCATTTGATGGTTTTAAATCATCACCAGAAGGAAGTTTTAAAGCAATGGCATGCGCAGTTATCGATTGTGGTGGAACAGCGCGAATTGGAGTTTATCCCATGAAAGGTGTTCCTACTATTGACATACATGATACGACACCTGCAGGTCCTCTTGCACAGTTTATTAAGGAAGAAAACTTTGTTTCAGGTGTATCTGAGGATCAAGTAACAGAAGCTTAATGCAAATCTATTCTTCTAAAATAGTCCGAATAGGTGATCAGGCAAGTTTATTTTTAGACGAAGGAATAGTTGTCTTTTTTGGTGACAACGCTCCAGAAGAGCTTCAAGATTTTGCAGTAATTCATAAACTAAATAAAATTTCGGAAGAGATTGTTATCGGCTCCAAAATTCTGTTATCAGATTCAAATTTAGAAGTAACTGCTGTTGGGCCTGTTGCTAATGAGAATTTTAAAAATCTTGGCCATTTGGTTTTAAAGCTTGATAGCGCAAAAGAAGCAGCTTTACCAGGAGATGTAAGTTGTAAGTATGACAAAAAACCAGTTATTGAAATTGGAGATAGGTTAGAAATTACTTAATGAACTATACAGAAGAGTTAATTAAAAGAGAAAAAGAACTTGGAAGGCCAGTGAGGGTTGGTTTGGCTGGTGCTGGACAGATGGGTTCAGGCTTAGCAGCACAAATTGGCAGAATACCCGGAATGAGGCTTGTTGCTTGTGCAGATATTGACATTAAGAGAGCAGAAAATGCACTTTCATTAGCCGGAGTTGAAATAATTAAAAGCAATAGTGAAGCAGCAGATTCTATTCAAAATGGGAATGGGGGTGTTGTAGACAATGCATCAGCACTTGCAGAGCTTCCAGTGGATATTGTTTTTGAAGCAACCGGAGTTCCCTGGGTTGGTGCAGAAGTTGCAAATGCTTGTATTGATGCAAAAAAACATATACTCATGTTAAATGTTGAAACAGACGTAACTGTTGGGATGTATTTTGCAAAGAAAGCACGTGAAAATGGAGTAGTTTACAGTGTTGCAAATGGAGATGAACCTGTGGCATGCAAAGAACTTTATGATTTTTCTACAGATCTTGGGTTTGAGGTTGTTTG
>Ga0222715_10001510_pt1 | contig 22101 bp, 18 predicted proteins | sample C33_9DmetaG_FD_165056 | JGI IMG/M metagenome (GOLD analysis project Ga0222715, IMG submission 165056) | Estuarine water microbial communities from San Francisco Bay, California, United States - C33_9D | ecosystem: Environmental > Aquatic > Marine > Unclassified | place: USA: California... | reverse complement strand
ATGTCGGAATAATTTGCCATGTTACCTTTCTGTGAATACCCAGCCGTGAGTTGCGTTATAGTATACTAATCCAAACGCTGCTCTATTTACGTCGATTACCATATCAGCTGCTGACCCTTGGATCTTATGGCCGTTGCGTCCTATGGTAATATTGTTTGTTGCTGCGTTACCCGTTCCGTCTATAATTCTAATTTCATCACCAATAGATGCTGAAGCAGGAAGCGTTATAGTTAAAGCTGATGACGTATTAAGTATATATTTCTCACCAGCAGTAATAGTAGTGTTAGATGTTCTTTCTACCCAGTTTACGTTTGTAGCAGTACCGGTATCTTCATTGCCTGCTAACGAGTTAATTTCGATCCACTGACTAGAGTTACCGTCATTATAATAAATGAATACTTTGAGTACGCTCGTATCAAACCAAAGATCACCAGCGTTAGGTGATGACGGAGCAGTTTCAGATAATGCTACTGGTGATGGTACACCAGATGGACTTGACTTAACCCACTGACTAGATGATCCGTCGTTGTAGTAAACATACAGAATAAGGTCTTCAGAATCAAACCACATATCTCCTGCGGACGGGCTGCTTGGTGCAGCATCAGAAATAGTTACTGAAGCACCACCACCGCCGCCACCACCCTGGGTAGCATTAGCTGGAGTAAACGTAAACGAACCATTTGCACTAGTGTATATTAACGAACCGTTACCACTAGGAGCAGTTGTAATTACATCAAACGCAGTTAGTGATACTGCATTTGCTACTTGTAAATATTTGTCTAATTGCGGTTGAAGATTAGCAACTTGCAATCTATCTTGTATCAAAGACAGCAGAGCATTGTTAGCTGCAGTAGCATCCGCTTTAGTCTGGAAGCTAGATGTGTCTGTTGATGTCTGTGATAAAACATAGATCGTTCCATTCATTGATGAATGGACACTACAATTATAATGAAGAGTATCTGGTGCATTCATTGGCACCGTGAACACTACATTACCGACCGCGGCACCATTGTTTATTACGCCATTGGCAAAAGCATTACCAGTGCCAGTAGAATTTGTCGTTTTAATATAGAATGGATGGCCACTAGCGTTTACATTAAACGTATACTTTTCACCACGAGACAAATACAACGTAGGGTTGCTATTAGCTTGAGATGCATCTGCACCGGTACCAACACCATAGAACTTATATGCGCTAGAGCCATCATTGGTAACAGTAAATACTTTCTCGTTTGCAAAATCATAACTCGCTACATTAGCTACCTGTAGGTAGGCATCTAATGAACTAGTAGATGCAAAGCTCGTACTGTTAGCTACTTGAAGATAACCATCTAATGTCGATTGGGTAACAAAGTTAGCATTGGCTACTTGCAAGTACGCATCAAGATCAGTAGTTGCAGCGAATCCAGTACTGTTAGCTACTTGTAGGTATTTGTCTAGTTGAGGCTGAAGATTGGCAACCTGCAACCTATCTGTAATTAGAGATAGTATTGCGTTGTTAGAAACAACAGCATCTGCTTTAGTTTGTAGTGAGGTACTGTTGGCTACTTGAAGATAACCATCTAATGTCGATTGGGTAACAAAGTTAGCATTGGCTACTTGCAGGTATGCGTCTAATGAACTAGTAGTAGCAAAAGATAAACTATTAGCTACTTGTAGATAACCATCCAATGAACCAGTGGTAGCGAAAGAAGTACTGTTGGCTACTTGGAGATATCTGTCAAGCTGTGGTTGTAAGTTGGCAACTTGAAGGTAGTCGTTACCAGTAGATGACGTCCACACACCTTTTGTCGCATTGTACGTGTAGGTAACACCTGAATATGTTACCTGATCGCCGTCCGATGGACTATTTGGAAAGTTGATTGCCATCTAGTATTTACCTACTATGAGAAAGTGATGGTACCATCACTAGTAAACGTATACACTTTAAATGCACCTACAGTAGCTACGGAGCCGCCTCCGGTGAAAGATGCTGATACTGATGAAGCTGCTCTAATTATAACAATGCCACTACCACCTGCACCAGATGCCCTGCCTTGGCCAGTACCGCCTCCGCCACCGCCAGTGCCATCTACTGCCTGTACAGGTATATTACCTTGACGGTATCCACCTGTACCACCACCACCTACACCCCCGGCCTTTCCGACGGCATTGTAACCACCACCGCCACCACCGCCAGCATACGCTGTATTTGATCCGGAGATACTGTAGTAGAGGCCATCGCCTCCTTCACATACCGGTGTGGTGTTATAAGACCAACCATCTTCGCCGGCGCCACCGCCACCGCCACCCCAGCCACTTCCGTTGTATGTTCCCGTACCACCATTATTACCTTGAGATGGTCCAGGATATCGCACTGTCTCCCAAGTCGTGTTAGCACCTCCGGGGCCCTGTACAGTACCGTTGTTGTCGTATCCAGTACCACCACCACCGGAACCACCAGCTCTAGCTGGATTATTGGCACCACCGCCACCGCCGCCACCACCGCCTAATGCAAGGATGGTACCAGCTGCGTAGCTTGCATCAATGATTGACGAGTTGGCTCCATTGTTACCTTGATTGTCTCCAGATGTTGGAGTCGATACTCCTCCAGCGCCAACTTTGATTTGAATACTATAGTTGGAAGCTAAAGAGGTGGTTCCATATAGTAAACCACCGGCACCACCACCACCGCCAGATACACCACTACCACCACTACCGCCGCCACCTACTACCAAATATGTAACAGGTACTGCAAAGGCTAAAGTAAAATCTACTAGCCTGGTAGTAATACGAGCGCCATCTGAAGCACTAAGTCTAGCTCTAAATGCTCCAGCATGATTTGTATTGCTAGATGGTATAAACGTATATTGTCCATTACTTTGATTAATTACTGGAGCTTGAAGTAATTGTGAGGGTAAGTTACTGCCGGCATTTTTATATGCGATACCGTATGTTATATCAAATCCTTCAGGGTCGGTAGCGAGCATTGTAACAGTGCTGTTACTACCGTTTCCATCCAAGGTAACGGATGAAGGTGGTTCTGTAAGAATTACTGGACTTTCGTCTACACCAGCTGCTATTCTATCCCATTCTGAACCATCCCACAAGTACAGTGTGCTTGTGTTATTGGCAAATGCAAAATCTCCTCTGGTGTTACCAGTAGTTGGAAATGCTGAGTTGCTAGAGTATACGGTTACTGATGTTCCACCGGAACCGGAACCAGCGGGCCCTGTTGGACCTGGTTGAGCTGGATTGGATTGCACCCATTGATTAGAATCACCATCGTTGTAATAGACGTACATGTTGCCGTCCATTGAGTTCCACCAAAGGTCACCAGCACTTGGACTAGACGGAGCAGTGTTAGAAGTAGTTACAGAAGCACCACCGCCGCCAGATACTATATTAGAAGCTGTGCCAAGTGACCTCCACACGCTATACGTACTATTATATGTGTAGATAGTATTAGCGCTGCCAATGGTAACAGTTAGTGTCTGACCATTAGAAGGGTTACTTGGAAAATTAATACGTGCCATGTTCTATTTAACCTGTCAATGCCGCTGTAGGTGGTGTGAAACTTGAGGTGTATCTAGCTAGGCCTTTGGTGATGCGAAAGTCTGATATGTAGCCATTGTAGTCATAGGCGTTACTCAAATAGTATCTACCTAACCACAGTAAATTGTCACCATTTTGGTTAGTATTCACTGTTGCGGTACCCTGCGACGTACCGTTTACCCAAAGAGTGCAGGTGCCGGAAGCTCTTGTAACAGCTACATGATGCCATTCGTTTGCAGAAAAGGTTCCTGAACCAGCTATTCTGAAACTAGTATTTTCGTAGAAAGTATACTTACCAGTAGTATATGACCAAAAAAGTGCTATGTGGTCAGTATCGCTAGCTGACCTAAAGTCCCATGGGATCATCCAACTGGTGTTATTTGGGTATAACCAAGATTCAACAGTAAAATCATCCGTACCAAGATTAGTTAGATTGTTACCTGCCGGTACAGTAATATAATCGTCTGTACCATCAAAGTACATCGACGACGACAAATACTTCGTCTGAGTTGTAGAAGACTTGACATTGCCGTTTAGAGTCAACGTCTGTACCGTCTGTGACTTATCAATAATGCCAGCGTTGGTTCCACTGACGAGCAATTGAGTATTTGTGATTGCTGTTAGTGGAGCAGTGGGTGGAGTGAAGGCTGATGTGTAAACAGCGGTGCCTTTTACAAACCTAGCATCAGCAACGTGGCCTAACCAATAGTTACTCTGGCTTGCGTAACTTAATCCAATAAGGGTTGGATTTGTAGCATTATAATTTGTAGAATCGCTAGCGCTACTTGCCAATGCTCCATTTACAAAAAATCTCATTGTACCTGATTCTCTGGCAAGTGCTACGTGCGTCCATCTACCTCTTACATCTGCACTACTCTGTAACCGGTACGAATTACCATTAAAAATAGCTGCAGGAGATCCAGCAGGATAACCATCTCCACCATCATCCATGTAAAGTGAAATAGATCCAGCTTGAGCATTTCCATCACCTTGCAATGCGAAAAAACTTCTCCAATAATTGTTTAAAGATGCACCGCTTTCTACATAGATCCACGCTTCCGCTGTAAAATCACCTGTTCCAATAGTTAAACTTGTATCATTGGTTATACTTAAATAATCACCTGTACCATCAAAATACATCGACCCACCATAAGCACCAGATGCATATATTCCGTAGTCGTATGGGGATACTGGTTCCGTCTTGGTGTTGCCGTTTACTGTTGGACTTAAAGAATTAGCTCCGCCATCTGCTATGTATGGTAAATGACACGAAAGTAGTGTTGTAGAATATCCTGTACCTGAAACTGCCGTTAAAGGCTCAGTTGGTACATTAAAACCTGACGAAGAATAAAACGCTGTACCCTTTATAATACGGACATCACGAACATTGCCTGTGAAATACGCCGTACCTCCTCTATTCACGCCAATTTCGATATTGTCATTGGTAAAATTAGTACCGGTACTGGAAGTACCTAAAGAAACTCCATCTAAAAAGCCTTGTAAAGTACCCGAATCTCTTTGGTAAACTACGTGATGCCATTGTTGATTATTCAAGGAGGCGGGTAAAACTCTTGACGCATCAGTTGCATCTTTCATAAATCGAATAGTGCTTCCGTCACTATTAAAACAAATTTGCCATCCAGGAGTAGTATCATGTCCCACTATTGTATCATTTAGAGATTGAGTTCCGTCTCTTCTAACCCAAAATTCTACTGTAAAATCATCAGTACCTTCTGCTAATGATGCATCTTGATATCTGATATAATCCCCAGACCCATCAAAGTATGTCGAATACCCACCAGATCGATATGGACTAAAGGTAGTTTGTGTTGCATCGCCTGATGCGGTGATAGTGTGGCTATTCGTACTTGAATCTACAAAAGTATTGTTAACTTGGTTGTTAGTGCCTACTGATGTAATTAATGCTGTAGTGTAGTTACTATTGTTAACAGTAAACGATAGTGTAAACGAGCTATTGGCTACTGCCAAGTTAACTCCATCACTAGCCGTAAAGGTACTAGTAAATGTACCAGCTAAACTAGTGTTAGTAGTAGGTGTAAATGTGAATATGTTATTAGATTGAGTCACAGTAGCAATGGCATTTGCACCAACACCAAGACCACTATGTGAAGCTGTAAAGGTAATAGGTATTCCTTCTGGATCAGTAGATGTTAGAGTAACGACTGTGTTAGAACCATCGGTGTTTAAAGTATAACTTGCACTGGCACCACTCAAACTAGGTTGGGTATTGATTAATGCAATGTTGTACCAACCAGAGCCTGTCCAAAGATACAATCTATTAGTACCGCTAACATAAGCCTGAGCACCAGACTCATTTCCAGACAATGGAAGATCACTTATAGCCGAATACACAGTTGTACCAGACGAGCTGTTGGCAACTTGCAGATAGCCATCCAACGTAGCCTGTGTTACTGGATTGGAGGCCGTCGATTCCCAAGCGCCTACTGTAGAGTTGTAGGTAAACCCGGCGTGTGTGTCTCCGTTAGATGGATTTGATGGAAAGTTAATTGCCATGGGTTACCTTAAAAAGTTATACTACCGTTTGCAGTAAAAGTATACACGTAATATCCTGATCGGCCGCTAGTATCTAAAGTATATGTACCTGTTACCGAAGCTGCAGCCTCTTGAGTTGCAATAATTACAACGCCATCATTTCCTGGAGCAGAAACTAGACTGCCGTTGTTCCAAATGCCTCCCTTACCTCCATTTCCAATTACGGACGCGCCACCACCAGTACCATATGAGCCCATACTTACATCATATCCACCGCCAGGACCTCCTCCTGCGTAGTATGTTGCTGTTCCGGTAATTGAAGATTGTTTTGCATCTCCTCCATCTCCTCCAGTGCCACCGCTGCCAGCTCCATTCGTACCTGCAGATCCAGCACCTCCACCGCCACCAGCGCCTTGGTTAGAAGTATCATTTCCGCCATCGTTACCAAAGCCTTTTCCGCTATATGAAGCTTGTAATCCTAAACCTGGACCATCAGAAGCACGGCCCGCACCGCCACCAGAACCTCCATTAAGCGCAGTGGTTAAATCTGTGCCAGCAAAGTTACCTACACCGCCACCGCCGCCACCGCCGGTAGCTACATAAATGTCTGAGCCTCCAGATGCAATCTTGCTGTCCCCTCCTCTATAGCCGAGTTGATCTTGAGCAGGTGCTACAGCTCCTCCAGTACCCACTGTAATATTATAAGCAGTAGCAGATTGGAATTCATAAGCAGAATCCTCTACGTAGCCTCCGCCACCTCCGCCACCGCCGGCAGAGTCATTTCCTCCACCGCCACCAGCAACAAGAAGTATTTCTCCAGTAACTGAGAAGGTGAGAGAAAAGTCTACCAAACGAGTAGTTGTTCTAGCTCCATCTGATGCACTTAATCTAGCTCTAAACGATCCTGCATGACTATTATTTGCTGACGGAGTCAACGTATAAACACCATTTGAATTGACTGTAGTTGCTGATGCTAATTGAATTGGTAATGTACTGCCTGCATTTTTGTATGCAATTCCATATGTAATATCAAAACCTTCAGGATCTGTAGCTAGCATTGTAACAGTACTTGTTGTACCATCGTTATTCAACACTTGTGTAGTAGTTGGTGGTTCAGTAATAATTACTGGGCTTTCATCGACACCAGTTGAAATACGATCCCACTCACTTCCGTCCCAAATATAAACGGCTTTAGTATTAGTTGCAAAAGCAAAGTCACCAACTGAGTTACCCGATGATGGAAATATAGACGAGTTAGCATATGAAGTAACTGAGCTGCCAGCCGCACCAGCGGCTCCTGTAGCTCCAGGTACTGCTGCCTGTACCCACTGAGTGGAACTTCCATCATCGTAAGAGATGTATAGCTTGCTGGTATTAGTATTCCACCACAGATCACCATTACTAGGACTAGTTGGCGCAGTGTTGCTCAATGTAGTAGATACACCAGCCGTAGCTTTCCACGCACCTACAGACGAGCTGTATGTGAATCCGGCGTGTGTGTCACCGTTAGATGGGTTTGCTGGAAAGTTAATAGCCACTAGTTATACTTCTGTTTCCGTATGAGATGATACAGCTGCGTGTCTTTTTGCAGAGCTTGTAAGATTTGAAATTTGAGCAGACCTAATCGCAATTGATTTTAATATAGTCTCTTCACTGTATTCCTCTAAAGGCGCTTTAAGTTCAAAAAGATCAGAAGCAGTTCCTGTAGCTTCTCCTACTGTTGCTGTATAAGAAACCACTGCATGAGTAATTTCACCATTGTTATTTGTGTAATATTTTACAACTTCCATAATTACTCCCAACTTTCTTTAGAGACGGGTTCGGAAGATCCACCGCCGACTGATGCACTTGTACCAAGCCCCTCTATAATTATTAAATTTGTAATATTGTTTTCAAAAAATTTATTTCCATTTAATAAAACGGATGTTGGAGAAGAAATAGGGTTATCTACCGTTACAAGATTAGTTATATTAGATATAAAATTGGTATTAGAGGATAAGGTAGTGGGTGCAGTAGTAGGACTATCCACACTAATTAATCTTGCTACATTCTGAGCAACACCTGATACTTCTATTTGCAATGCCGCCACTATTAGGTTCTCTTAATTAATAACGCATTTAATGGTCGAACAGTAGTACCGTCGTGAGTATTTAAATATACGTAAACATCACTTCCAATCGTGACTGTATCTCCGTTTGCTCCAAGACCTGCTGCTACTCTCCAAAAATTTCCTAAAGTTGAAAAATCATACACATCGTGATTCAAATTATTATCATTACACCATATAAATTTATGAAGAGCGAGTCCCGGATTCCCGGAAGAATCATATCCTACCGATGTAGTTCTACCCCAAAGATAATCTATGGCATTTGAATCGTCAAAGCCGTCATCGAAAACCCATGGACTCCAACAAGTAGCAGAGCCTACGCCTGAGTAGGGCCCCCACGCGTGATAATAACCTTGCCCTTTGCCGATGGTAGACTCATCAGTAGTACTTCCGTATTGAGTTCCATCGTCAAGTCTTCCTGATTGTCTGTGCGCTTCTCCGCCTCCGCCTCTAAGCCAATCATTTACGTTGCTAGAATTCCAGCCAGTACAACGAATCTTACCATACCAAGTAGGATTGTAAGAAAAATTTGACTCAGAAAATTGGATAAAAGGATAAGAAGTAGTTGAGGTTTGCCATATACCGTTACCCCTATACAATGTGCTTAAATATCCATTGTGATTACGATTTTGATCACAACAGAATAGTTGAGCAACAGGTACTAAAGTTTCTGCTGTTGTAGTTGCGGTTTCAGTAAACTCTGCGTTCACCATGAACACAGTGTGGTTGTTACCATCTTTGCCGTGTATTAAAATACGTCTAGCATCAGCGAAAATATGAATACCTAGATCTGAGTGTTCGCTGTTTCCACAAATTCCATGGACATCGCCAATAGCGGAATTCGTAGAAGTATAACCATTTCCAAACATTTCTGTACCAGTGCCTGGATCAAGCACTGAGCAAAGACCAAATGCAAAGTCGTCGCCGGTTACTACAGATGAGTTGTTCCAATCACCGTTGCAATAGAGACCAGCGTACTTAGTTTTTGAACTAGTTACACACGTGCCTTGTAGGATGAAATGAGAGTCTGTAGATGTACCAACAGTAGTACCTGATGATGGTAGAGTGGAGCTTGAGTGTAGACTCCACCCACTATTACCGCCGGTAACGGTGGAAGTATTGGTATCAATAAATTCAAGACCACTTAGGCTTGCGGTACTAGACGTACAGCTAGTAATCAACCTTGTAATATCTCGAATTTGTGCTCCCGTTGAAGTATTGCCGGGAAAGTACAAATGAGCGTACATATGTTATCTCCTCAATTAAATGTAAAAACTATGTACAAATTTACGCCGGCGGTCGATGAGCCAACTTGCGTTATATCAACTGTAATATAATCACCACTTACAAACGAATAACTTAAACTTGTATTTGACGCTGTAGTAGCGCCAGCTGCGATAGTAATGTTTTGTAACGAACTACCATTTTTCTTAATGTTGGTAATGACACTAGAGCCAGTAGGCGCCGTATCAACAAACGCATGAATACTTTTTAATGTATAACTGTCTTGTATATAAAGCCTTTTTGTCCCAGTATTTATTGCAAGGGTGTCATCGTATCTATAGGCTTTAACAAAATCTATATCGGCAGTAGTAGCAAAGCTAGTACTATTTGCTACTTGTAAGTAGCCATCCAATGAACCAGTAGTAGCAAAGCCAGTACTATTGGCTACTTGTAAGTACTTGTCCAATTGTGGTTGAAGGTTGGCTACTTGTAAGTAGCTATCTGTAGATGGCGACACTCCGTTAGCTCCGGTTGCACCGGTAGCGCCAGGCGTAGTAGCTTGTACCCATTGATTAGAATCAATATCGTTATAGTAGATAAACAGTTCACTAGTATTGGCACTCCACCAAAGATCGCCGGCACTGGGACTACCAGGAGCAGTGTCTGATATGGTTACGGAAGCTCCACCGCCACTGCCAGTGCCAATAGCTGTTCCACCCGTTCTAGAACCAGCTGGTAGATCGATACCACCATTAGCATTCAGAGTAATTTGAGCAGAGCCAAGAAATATGGTGTTACCACTTAGATACAAATCTTTCCAATATTTGGTTGTAGATCCTAGGTCGTAAGTGACATTGGCGCTTGGTATTAGACTAGTTGATAGGTTTGAAAGATTTGCTACTTGTAGATATTGAGAAAGCTGATCAGGTGTAACTGAGCTTGCATTAGCTACTTGCAAATAATTGTCTAGTTGGCTTGTAGTAGCAAAGCTAGTGCTATTGGCTACTTGAAGATAGGCATCGAGCTCTGTTCTAAGTACTTCGCCGTTAGCACCGGCAGGACCAGTAGGGCCAATAGGACCCTGTTGACCTGATGGGTTTGTCTGAACCCATTGAGCGGTGTCACCATCATCGTAATAAACAAAAGTTTCACCTAAAGCGCTGTTAAACCACACAGCACCATTCTTTGGATTGGATGGTGCATTAGTGGATACAGATATGGGATCCTTTGGCTGGTTACCCAAATAAGCCATTACGAGATCTCCAACACACTCACAATAACATCAACGGACGAAGCTGTGTTAGATGTTACCTTAAATGAATCTCCGTTTTCTAGAACTAGTTTTTGTTCTCCTCCTACAGGAATCAGAGATCCACCAGAAAGTATAGGCGCATCTTTAATTAAATAATAATCTACAGATGATGAATTAACTTGCACAGAAGCAGTAATAGCAGCAGAAGTTTTGTTTGCAATAGAACATCCAATTACAGTAGTTGCAGTAGTAGCTGTAAGGACTGTATTGGCCGTGGTGCCTACATTAGCAGCAAAATAGTTTTTAAATGTATTAGCCATGTTTAATTATCCTAATGCAATTGCCATTGCGACTGTATCGTCTTGTACCGTAGTAGCAATGGTCACGCTATCAGCTGCTGAATTAGATGTTAATGTTACTCCTGCGCCAGCCACAAAGGTAAGTGTGTCACCTGCAGCTTCTGCAAAGATGCTATCTTGACCTGCAATATTTATGGTACTGAAGGTGTTAGCAGATGAACCACCTACACTAGAAGTAACCGATGGAATATGGATAGTTCCATTCATTGAAGAATGGACGCTACAATTATAATACAGTTTGTCGGGAGCGTTCATAGGAACAGTAAACACTAAGTCACCGACTTGAGTACCCTGACCACTAACACCATTGGCGAACTGATTGCCTGTACCGGTACCGTTTACTGTGTTTATATAAAAAGGATGACCAGAAGCGTTTATACTGAAAGTATAAGTTTCGCCTCTAGTTAGATAAAGAGTTGGATTACTGTTTGCAGAACTTTCGCCAGTACCTACTCCAGTGAAGTTATATGCACTGGATCCACTATTAGTTACCGTGAAGATTTTTTTGTTAGAAAAAGAATCTGATCCAATCTCAAATACTGAAGTACCGTTGGATGAGAATATTTTTTTATCGGCAAGATTAAGAGCTAGTTCGCCCGTAGAAAGATTAGACGTGTTCGGACTTTTGCCGGCAACCGAACTACGTTTTACACGTATCGTAGACGCCATGATAACCTCTATGTAGAGTATGCCCCTGTATGTACAGGGGCGTCGTCATTGTTTGTTAGAATGTGCCGCCGTCGATTACTGCATTTAGTTCAGCAAGAGTGACACTTCCAAAGTTAATTGTCTGACCTGGTTCAGTTGAAAGACCCTCAAACAAATAGTAGGAACTATCAGATGCGTCTCGTACCAAACCAGTGTACTTATTAGCACCGTCATTATACAACGAATAGAAACCTAAGTCCACGGTGTCGGCAGAGTTAGTATTCGCTAACTTTAACAGATTGTCGCCAATTGTTACAGTGGTAGAGTCAATGTAGGTAAGTGTACCGTTGACCTCTAAATTTCCATCAACCGTTAAATCACCACCAACTGTAGCAGCGCCAGTAACAGTAAGATCGTTTCCAATGGTTACATCACTTGGCAAACCAATTTGGAAAGTTGTTCCCTCACCAGCAGAACCAGTAACTTCAATCTCGTTAGTGGTACCTGTAACCGCTGCAGCGTAGTTACCAGTGGTATGAGTACCCAGGTCTACCGAATCTGCTTGAGTAGTAACAGCAATGTTAATATTGCCAGTTCCATCAAACGATGCGGAACCTGCTTGATCACCACTAATCTGAATAGTACGAGCAGTTTCAAGTGCAGTAGCTGTAGCAGCATTACCAGTTGTATCTGAACTGATTGTACCAGCCAGTCCAATACTGAAAGCTGTTCCTTCACCGGCTGAGCCAGTAATTGCTATGTTGTTGTCTGTATTAGCAACACTTGCAGCATAGTTGCCGGTAGTGTCTGTACCAAGTGCGACACTATTCGGCTGGATGGTCGTAGAAATACTGGCGGTGTCACCAGCATTAACAAATGTAGCAGAACCAGTTACATCACCAGTCAGCTCTACAGTAACAGCAGAAGATAGGGCATCTGCTTGAGGAGAACCGGTTGAACTAAAGGTAATTGAACCGTTAGCGTTCCTGGAAATTGTAGTACCAGTTCCACCAATAAGCGTAATTGCATCATTGGATAGTGCTTGATTATCTACCGTTAAGGTAAGTGTAGCACCGCTGTCCGAGCCTTGAGCAAAAGAAGATGAAGATAAATTATACAAATCTCCTGATACATTAAAGATAGAGGATCCGTCAGAAGAAAACAGTTTCTTATCAGGAATGTTGATCGCCAATTCACCAGCTGCAAGAGAGCTCGGAATCGCACCCGGAGTTGTACTCCTTTTCAGCTTAATTGTAGAAGCCATAATAGTATACCTTTACTTACGTTTAATTTTACCGGAGTGAGAAAAACCGGTTATAGATGTTTTATTTATAAGTTTTTTTTGCTCTAGAACAAGTTGAAGTTCTTTAAGCTCTGTGTTGCCATTACGAATTCGGTCGCTTAATACTTTGTTATTGTTAGTCAGGGACTCAATTTTACGTTTTAAACGAACTTTGTCTCTTGTAAGATCCTTAATAATGTTGTCATATTTGTCAAAATCTTTAAGTTTTTCTTCTAAATATTTAACTTTAGTGTTTAACATAATGTTTTGTTGAGAGAAATCATTAATCATTTCTTGTTGTTGTTTAATGAACGTTTCTAACACCTGTTCATTTTCATTCATGTAAAGTTACCACCATCAAGATCATTAAATTCAGGTACACCATTTGAACCTACTTGCATTACCTTACCAGACGTACCAGTTACAAAACTTAATACACTACTGTTGGACGCAAACAATATACCATTTTCAGTAAACGAGGTTAGCCCAGTTCCACCATACTGAGTTCCCAGTACATTTTCAAGTACCAAGTTAGTTATACTAACGTTGGCAAGAGTAACGTCTCCACCATTTATCGAAAGTGATCCAGACGACGAACCAAGTATGATGGCTGTGTTACCACTACCTAATTTTACTGTTGATGCAGATATCTGAACTTGCTGCCCATCAGTGTCCTGAAAGGAAACTGACCCAGCATCTGTAGATATGGTACTATCACCAAGAGTAATAGTGTTGCCACTTAGATAGAGATCTCTCCACGATCTTTCGGCGGTACCCAGGTCCAACGAAACGTTGGATGCGGGAACAATATTAGTTGTAACAAATTCTAAATTAGAAGAGTCTACTACTTCGCTAAGTTTAGCGATACGTATACCACCAGTTGTTACACCATCATGTACACGTATAGTTTTGGCAGTAGTGTCGATAGTAATCTCGCCATTTGCACCAGTAAAACTACCGTGCTCGGCGGATGTACCTCTACGAAATTTTACTTCTATCGACATTAAGTTAAAGATCCGTAATCGTGTTGAACACCTACAGTAGAAGTAATAAATCCATAATCAAACTCACCTGCTGCTCCAGGATTAACCGTAGACGATATTTGTATGGAATCGCTATCGGTAATTAGACTAATTCCTGTACCGCTAGTTAAACTTCTAAACTGCAATGTACTATTTATTGTACTTGAAAATACGTTAGCTCCAGTACCTAAATTATTAGCACTAGCCACACTACCCGAGCTAACAGTCATGCCTCTTGTACCGGTATACCTAGCTCCCGATACGTAAATAAATTTTCCTGGTATGTCCGAAGGTAGATTAGTACCTATAAAATGTAGGACACCGCTTTGATAATCAAAGAACCACTGATCTTCGTTACCGCTACCAGCTGCAAATATTTGAGTACCATTTGATGTTGGGTTACCTGAATTTATACTATCAATATAAACTTTTAACTGATATGTCGATCCAAACTCAGGTGGAATCCAATCTGTTAAGTTGGTTTTCCAAGTTCTGTCTGCTGTAGAAGTAATATCAGCCGTAGTCACTTCACCCGTATATACGGTTACAGTCGATGTGTTGCTAGTCGGTTGTACAGAAGGAATACTGTTCGCTTCAGCCCATATAGTATCCCCTCTGTTTAAAAGAGGACTGGCTATGCTTTCGTTAGTAGCTTGTTTGTTGTCATTGGTGTCTGTTTTGGATACACCGTAACCTAGCTTTTTCCACAAAAAGTCTAATTTTTGAGTATCAGAAATAGCCATTATGGAGCCTCAATAGAAATAGCAGTGAGCGAATCACCACTTTCTAATTTGACTGAAACTAGCAACTGGTTGTTAAATGCGTTTGACAAGTTTTCCGAACCTAACGTCAGAGTAAATGCTTGGTTGTTGTAGCTGGTACCATCTATTATCCTATCAGCAGCGGTACTTGCACAACCATCAGACCCATTACCACCATTAGCAGTGTCTGCACCTGGTACACCAGCACCAGCATACTGTACTGATGCATTGAGCCAACCGTTGTTGCCTGATGCAGTATCAATAGCTGTACCAGGAGCCGCGATAAACAATCCTGATATGGTTCCAGTTAGCCTTACCTTAAAGTTTGCTACTAGAGTTCTTTTAAGAGCAAACGTAAAATATTGAGCACCAGATCTACCTGTATTTAAATCAGGACCTACAGGAAGATAACCAGTAGAAAGATCAGTAGTGAAGTGCTTAAGGGTGTTAAACCTCACTATAGATTCACTTGTACCAGCTACTGTTACAGCTCCGGACCATGCGTTGTTAACATAGAAGTCAGTTGATCCGCTGAACGAGCTAAGCCCAGAAAGACCCGACACCCTTGTAGCGTTGGTACTGTATGTTGAACCAAGGCTATTAGATACACTTATGTCACCTTCATCAAATGTAGGTGCTGCCTTATGTACTTGAACTTTTGTGGCGGGACTTACAGTTAAGCTAGTTCCGTTTACATTACGGATATTAAAACCAATTCTCTCTACTGTATTTATAGAAGATGAAGTTATGTCAGCGACTATACTGCCAAGCGCATAATTACTCGATACACCTGTTCCAGCGATAGGTATCCCACTGGACAACATTGTAGTTGCTCCATCAATGTTGCTATAGCTTCTACTATTAGAAACAACAGCTGAGCTTGAGGTGCCTTCATCATTAGTACCGCTTGTAATACTTGCAATAGAACTACTGTCTAAGTATGCTTGTCCTATTAAATTTGATACTGTTGAGCCTACTAATCTTACTTTTGGAGATCCGCTGTTATAATATGGGATCCCGGAAACATATCGATAAGATCCTGCAGTATCCTCTTCTAATGTAGCGCTACTGATATCTAATGTAGGAACTGACGACAGATTGTCTTTTATTATATAAACCTCGTTAGTATCACCAGTAGTTGAATGTGATAGTTTGGCTCGATGTGCTCCAGTTTGCTGACTAGAGATATCTTTGGTAATACGAGCAGTGAATACTTGATAATAGTTCTGTGGGTATGTTGTTGACAGCTCACTGTAAGCATCGCCCTCGCTTGTAACCACAAGACTAGTAAACGTACCAGTTTCACCTGTGGAAAGTGAAAACGATTTAGAGCCATCTTCGCTATTATCCCACAATGCTGTAAGCGCGCCAGTAGTTGCATCATAAACGTCACTAACAACATCTGTTGAGATGCTAGTAGTAGTATCATATCTCCTAGCAGTAGATGTATTTAAACTATCACCTGCGCTTACTGCACCACTAGTGTAATCTGTAAATCCATAAGCAAGTTTACTTGTGTCTTGTGCTGAAGTCGATAGAGTAAGAGATTTGCTACTGAGTCCGGCTGGAGCGGCTGGAATGTTTTTTAGGGTAAACGTAATTGTATCAGTATCTTGTTGGGCTGTAATATCAGGAGTACCGTTTGCAGTCATCGTTAGAGTATAATTACCTACTGACGCTGATTGATAATCGTGTGTAATTGCAGCTCCAATACTTCCTGCAGCACTACCATTTTCAACAACAGAATCATCATTACCATCACCCCAAACGTATGAGTAACTGTCTGCATTTTGAGTTGTGTTAGTTACAGTAACTATTGCTCTATTTGCACCAGACAAGTCAGCTTGCTTATACAATGTAAGAGTGGAATCATTTGAGGCCTTTTGACTAGACGTTGTTGATGTGCCGTTAATTGACGCTCTTACATCTGGCTCTACATGCACTGTAAAATTTGAGCTGATAAACGGGCTCTGAGTATGGTTACTAATTACTCTTAGGTTACCTGTATAGTCAGCTGAATTACCATTTGCTTGATCAGATGCACTTAATGTGTACGTGTGATTAATTGTTCTACCAGTATCACCACTAGCACCAGACCCTGCGTTTACTGTTGTTGTTTGACCGTCACCCCATGTCCACAAATACTGGATTCCATATGCTGAATAGCTACCTATAGTGTTTTCCGTATTGTTAGTTGCAGTTACAACCAACCCACTGCTAGCTTCTTCGTTTATTCCGCTTGTAGTACTAAGTGATGTTTCTGGTGTATGGGTGTCGTACACCTTTATTGTAACAGGACTAGCTGAAACTGGAATCACAGATGGATTAGCAGTAGAGTGAGAATCCAGATTCATGCTTACTGTAAAAGTTTGCTCTGTCTCAGTAGCCGTGTCAAAAGTATGCTGCAACCTACTACCAGCTGAGCCCCCAGATGCAGAATCATTTGTTATTATAACATCACTACTACTATCACCCCACGTAATCCTATATTGTATGGTAGCAGCACCTATTTCTGTAGAGTTGTTCTCGAGATATACGGGTGAACCATCATCAACAAAGGTTATGGGTGATCCACCTGTACTAGCACCATAGATTTGAAACGAAGCAGTTGGATCAGCAGTATAGACAACTACGTAGTTTGCTATAGTAGAGCTCGCTTCACTACCAGAACCTCCACCACCATCGTTATATGCTCTTACTGTTACAGTAAACGGACTGCCTACGTTAGTGCTGTAAGTGTGTGATGGAGTTGTATCAGTGGTCGCTATAGTAGACGTACCATCGCCCCAGTAAATATCGTATTTGTTTGGATTACCTTGTGTAGTCAAGGTGAGAGTAACTGTAAACCCTGCACCTCCTGCCAGCGGAGTACCAGTAAAAGAGACATTTTTTACAAACGTGTCGTTTCTAACATTTTCAATAACTTCATTCAGATCATCGATGACATCTGTAACAGTTTGTGTGTTAGAGAACCCCTGATAAGCACCGTGTGTAGTCCAAGATCCGTCAGATGGACTGCCAACAGTTATAGTATTGGCTACAGAAGTGTTACCGCTCTGGCCGACCTGGCTTTGACCGCCAACTCCAGATGACGAGATAGTAATAGTGCTGGAGTTTTGAGAAACCGTTACTCCGCTACCAGCTCTAATGGTTTTATTGTTAGCTACTAAAAGATATTTGTCGAGCTCGTTTCTTGTAACTACAGTTGTATCGCCACCACTAGTAGTTGAACTTATAGTAGTCGTGTTGCCAGTTGAACCTATTTCTATCTCTTTAGCTATAAGTTTTACAGGCTCGTTATTTGCATTGGTGACAAATAAATCACCTGCATTTGTTACAGATAACTTTACGCCCCCAACATAGATTGTGTTACCACTTAGGTATAAATCACGCCATGACCTTTGAGGTGATCCTAAATCGTAGGTGACGTTTGCACTTGGAATTAAATCGGATGACAGATTGGTTAAATTAGCAACCTGCAAGTATTGATCTAATTGACTTGTATTTGCAAAAGATGTAGTATTAGCAACTTGAAGATATCTGTCCAGTTCACTTTGGGTGATTCCTCCACCACCACCTGACCCAGCAGACCCCACCCACTTACCAGACGCAGCATCGTATTTTAGAAAATATCCATCTTGCTTAGCGCTATCTCGATCTACATCGTCTAAGAACTCTAATCTTACTTCACCTGAACCGGCCGAACCGCCACCAGCAAGGTTTAATCTAGAAACTTGTGCTGAAATCGCAGCTCTAAAATCTTCAAACTGCCTAAGCAGTTTGCTTTCAATAGGACCTACGTCGGGTGATTCACCGTCCTTACCAGGCTCACCTTGAGGGCCTTGCTCACCGCGCTCACCTTGATCACCCTTTAGACCTTGAGGACCTTGTTCTCCGCGCTCTCCTTGTTGGCCATCTAAACCTGGATCGCCTTTTTCTCCCTTCTCACCCCTTTCACCGCGTTCGCCGGTGTCTCCTTTGTCTCCTTTAGTACCTTTAAGGCCTCTGGGACCAATAGGTCCTATCTCACCCTTAGCCCCTTTTTCGCCTTTCTCACCTTTTGGACCTGCTTCACCTTGAGGTCCAATTTCACCTTGTATACCCTGTGGACCTTGAGGTCCTTCTTCACCAATAAGACCAGGTGCGCCTTGCTCACCTTGAGGACCTTCAGGTCCTTCTGGTCCGATTACGCTGCCTAGATTAATCTGTTGTTTGTTGGAAAAAGCAACGATAAGGTCGTTGTTTTCAATGAGTACACCGGAAATAGATATTCCATCTTTTCCGTCTTCGCCTTTGGGTCCTACGGGTCCTTCGGGACCAACGGGGCCCTCGGTACCTTGCTCACCGGGCGGTCCTTCTACAAGTAATGGGAGTCTTGCTAGCTCTTTAAGCTCCTTCCTAAGACCGTCGATCTCGGTCTTAGTATATTTAAGGAGTAAAGCTAGAAGTTTAGCGCGTTCGACTTCATTCATCATCGTCCTCGATGTTCTCAGAAGCCATCGAATCCATGAATCGAGTCATACTTTCAACTAGTCTTTTTTCTTCTTCGCTGATAGTAGGTTGTGGTACAAATTGTTCCTGCTGATCTTGTTGATCTTGCTGTTTGGGTTGATCTTGTTGTCCGGCTTTGTAATCTACTACTCCACCTAGTGCACCTTCGTCATCCATTTCCTGGCGTTCAGCATCAATCTCTTTATCTACATTCTTAATATCCTCTTCGGTCATACGAAGAATGTTTTCACGTACCCACTTCATAGAATAATATTTGCCTACCAAGGGATCAATCTCACCTGCAAGGCGGAGACGCTCTGTCATAATCTCAGTTTCTTTTAACTCAGAAAAATAATTGTCCTCTTTGAAGTCGTAGTGAATGGTGTTACGCATTTCTTCCCAATCAGCTCGGGAAAGTACACCTTTCAATACAAGTTGAATTTCCAAAAGACCATCGAACAGATGAGTAAATCTGCTTCGAAGACGCTGTACAAACTTGTTAAACTTTATCTCGTCTCTAGTAATCTCTGAAGCTCGACCAAGATTAAACTGGTTGTCTGCTTCCATACGAGTAATTGGTACGTTAAGAGACTTGTACAACTTTCGACGGAAGTAATCTACATCTTCCATTTCGCCAAGGTTCTGTCCACCTGGTAAAGTCGTTATCTCAGTGCCTCTACCGCCTTCTCTACGCGGTAACCAAAAGTCCTCTAACATTGTCATAAACTTACGATCGTCGCGTACTTCGCCTGTAGCAGCGTCATACACCAGCTTATTCTTATGTTTGACCATCATGTCTCGAAGATACTGTTCTGCCTTCATCTTTGGCAGGTTACCAACGTCGATATAGAAGATTCGACGCTCTGGTGCTCTTGCAAGTCTGTAGATTACAGTTGCATCTTCGAGCATTCTAAGTTGGTTGAGAGGCTTGACAGCTTTGTGCAGATGGCCAAGGATCATTTTGTTCCTTGAATCCATCAAACCACTGTGGATGTGACTAATACTATCTACAGCAATCTTCACACCTTGCTGTGAGGTAGATGATATGCCTTTAGGATTAAACAGATAATATTCTTTTTGTTCTTTGTTGTAGATTGTAGCACCAGTACGAGGATCCTTAGACTTTACTTTTTCTCGTACTTTACGTATCTTACGTGGATCAATGTACCTAAGCTCTTTAATACCGTCTCTTGGATCTTTATCGTTAATGATGATGTGGTGATATAGTCTTCCATCAACATACCAACGTCTAAAGATATCGTATCCTTTATTTGAAAAGTCAAGCATTTCAAGAATAGCTTCAAACTCTTCTCTAATCTTGTTCTTAATAGAGTTTGGTTGCTTAAGGTCATCCAATACAATTTCAATTGGATTTTCTTCCGTCATTACAATTGCTTCGTTCACAACGTCCTCTACAGCAGAATCACACTCTGGCTGCATTGACATTTCACGATAGCGAGAAACTAACTCTGCCTCTGACTTAGCAGTTCCATCTAGGTCTACAAAAGTACCATAGGAGCCACCTGGTGCTATTTCAATAGCACCGTCATCTGGCTGTGGGGGGACAAAGGTTTTCAGATCTTCTTTGGTTTCTTGATCTGCCCTTGTTATGTTAAATCCGAAAAGTTGCACTATGTTATCCTCAGGAAATAAAAAGGAGGCCGATATTATTTATCGACCTCATCAAACACAGTGGTTACGTCATAGCGCAAATATTTTAGAAGCACCGTCAGAAAACTTGACAGTGATATTACCACCGTTAGGAAGGATTGGAAGGCCCGTAGCTGTATCAATGTAAGCCACAAGATTTGAATCTGCTTGTCTAGCACCGTCATTTTCCGCATCACCAGTATTGTGATACAAAATTAATGCTTCACAGTTAGCGCCAGTAACAAATGCAAACTCAGCATCAGCAGCATCAAACACACCATCAGTAATTGTCTTACTTGTAAGGTTAGCTGTAGCTACTACAGCAGTGTTAGGCACACTTGATCTAAACTGATGAGATGCACTGAAGGTGTAGACGTCCGTGTCTATCAATGCGATTGTGACTACATTAGATGACAGATTTAGTTCACCACCAAGCAAAGACTGCTTAGCTTTTGTATAAAGCTGATTAGCCATCTAACTGCTCCTTTTAGTTTACAGCTGACTCTTGGTGCTCCCACCAGTCGTATGCAAACGTAATTGTGAATTCCTCAATCGCTTCAGCTTCCCAAGCAAGATCAATTGGTGATACTGCAACTGGGTACAGACCATCAAACTTATAAGTTTGAATGACTCCACCTTCTTTACTGTATTGCTTGACTTGCGCTTGAGCCTTGTATTGAGATGGGTTAACACCATACTGATTAATATTTTCAGAGTGGTTGTTAATCCGATGACTCCAGTTTTCCATTGCATTGCGGATCTTGAAGTCCTCATCATTCATTACTGTTACAGTCCAGTCATCAAACGTGCGGTTACCAGCAAGTTTGACCTGACGACCAAAGTAAGGAACTATTACAGTACCAAGTGTTGATTGTGGAATCTGTCCTGCCCGTACCATAAAGGGAGACTTAGAGATCAAATCGCCACCATTCAGAACACCGCCTGCTGGTTGAAACAATTGGATCTCGAACAGAGAGGGACGTGCCCCTCCCTGTGCAAGCTCACCTCTAAAGGTGTTTACGTTAAAAGCCATTGTTATTCTCCTCTACCTTGTATTATCCGAACTGACCTACGACTTCTTCGAACTCGACACCAGTTCTAACAGCAACAAAGTTGAGCTGAATAAAGTTGATCGAGCGGGCTGGTTTGACGTAAATGTCTCCGACAAACTCATTTCGATCAATAATTTCTGGAGTGTTGTTTGTTTCGTCACAAACTACTCGGAAATCAGTGATACCTCGTCGACCCTGTACATCT
>Ga0222715_10001509_pt1 | contig 22102 bp, 30 predicted proteins | sample C33_9DmetaG_FD_165056 | JGI IMG/M metagenome (GOLD analysis project Ga0222715, IMG submission 165056) | Estuarine water microbial communities from San Francisco Bay, California, United States - C33_9D | ecosystem: Environmental > Aquatic > Marine > Unclassified | place: USA: California... | reverse complement strand
CTATGTAATTGTCATTTACCCTTACAGGTTTCTCATATTCCTTGACCTTTGAGTCCATGTAATCCTTTTGAATGTAACTGTATAATGCCGTTTTGCCAAATGACCACTCGTATTTTTTTCGTAGCCTGTTCATAATTGATGCAACGTCTTTAATCTCTGGATCCTTGATGCCCTCAAGTGCTGCCAAGTTCTTTATCTCTGCCTTGTCTATGTTGTCTCCAATGTTCTTTGCAAGTTGCTGGACCAATGGTTTTAAATCTTTCTTAACGTTGTCTGAAATCGAGGATATTCTGTCTATTAACTGTTTCGCTTCCTCGTTCATAATAAAAAAAATAGAGTTTTAGTATATAAACTTTATATACTATTACTCTGATCTTCTGTTCTCACAGACTTGATTGAATATCATACCAATGGTTGCTGGATGTGTAATACCTGCATTGTTACACACACGCTGGACACCATTAAATACACATAACATTCTTTCTGTCATTTCGGCAGCAGTTTTTGTTATCTGATCTACTTGGTCTCCTGGTAATGCTATTCCGTCAAGATTTAACTTGTCTGCGGTTACTGAAGATTGCACTGTGCTTGCCTGAGAACCACCTGCGGATTCTTTACAAGCCGATTTCTTTGTCTTAAAGTCAAAGCTAAAATGAGCTTCTTCTTTGTCCTTGTATTGCCATTGTAAGGAAGTCTCTCCTTTGTACTCCTTCTCTCGGCATACGAGGATCTGATGACAAGAAGGGCAACTATCTTCAGCACCCTTTGTTTTTGGAATCATTACAAAAGTATGGAATAAAAAAGGATTTAAGTGTTACTCGTCGTCTGTTAAGATTTTCACACCTAATGTATTCTCACACATTGACTTGAATCCGTTAAGAGCAATCAGAATGTTGTTCTTGTCTGGATCAGTTTCTAGGAATTGGTCAATGTGCATGGAATCTTCAGGGTTAAATGCCCATGATATTTCTATCTTGGAACCCTTGCTGAAATTCTTTAGACTAAACTTTACTCTCTCTACTGTCTTAAGAGATGTTGTCTTGTCTATGAAGTTTCTTTCCTCTGACATAATAATATGGATTGACTAGCTTCCATTTAAGTTTTCTGCCTTCGTTGTAAGCGATAACACTTTTAGCTTTGTATCTTCTACTAGCTGCTGCCAGTCGGATCTTTTCCTCAGAACTAATTTTAATTTTACCCGACCGTGAGTATTTTGCTTGAATGAGCAGCGCTCCAGAAAGTTTGGATGATCTAGGAGGTGTAGCAACCAGATCGAACACTCCTTTGCTCGCATAGGACCGAACCACATAGTAGCCTCTATTGACGAGCCATTTAACGATCCTATATTCAAAATTCCTTCCTGAGACATAATTCTTATTGGGCATCCTCGTTTATCCAGAACAAGTACGTTGCATACTCGTTGTCATTCAAAAGCATAGTCTCTGTATTACCCAATGGTCTTGCTTCTCCGTAGTAACATGGTCAGAGTGATTCTCTATGGCTTCATGCAAAGATTCGTGTATCAAAGTATCAAACAAACCCCATATTGTCAGGTGTCCGCCAAGCCATACCTCTGTAGTTCCGTCATGCGTATGGAACTCTGCATGGGCTTCGTCGCCTTCCTCTAAGTGGATTCGCATTTACAAGTCTCCCTGTCGTGACATGACTCACATCTGTTTTGTCCGCACTTGTTTAAAGTAATTAATTCGTTTGTACTCCAACAACAGTGACATAATCCTCTCATGCTTTAGCCCTCCCTATATTGTTAAAGAGTTCAGCCCTTTTAAGTCCTTCGTATGTCATCCTTACATCCTTGACACAGTGGTCTATGATATAGTCCATGCTCTTTTTCCATAATTTGTGGTCCTTAAAGTGTGTGATATACCAATATTTCAAGTCTACAAAGGTTTTCTCGTCGTTGCCTGTAGTCTGTCTGATAAAGTTCTTCAATGTGTTACGCTTGGCTTTCATGGTAGTTTTCATCATTCTCCATGTGTCTCCATAGAACTGATAGCCGTAGCCTGGAATAAGATCCTGCTGGTTAGTCAACAGGCATCTTGATCTAAAGTAAGGATTGTCAAACTTTGTACTGTAGTGTCCTACTACGTGATGTGCCTGCTTCATGTTATGTGATAGTGTAGTTAAAAGTCTCTTGTCAAAGTCAAAGGTGCTTTGCGATACTGCCTTCTTTATGTCACTTTTGGTTATCGAATCCTGTACGTGTTCTATTTCTTCTGTAACTATGTCTCTTAGTATTCCACAATAACAAATGATAAAGTTCTGCTCTGGATCAAAGTCTGATGTCTCTATGTCATAGATGAACTGATGTCTGATTCCTATTTCCAAATATCTGTACTGTATCTCAGTGAACGGTTTATGTTTAACTTTTTCAAATAACTTGTCTACTTCAAACCTGTGTAACTTTGCATGACGGTCAAACCTTGCTTGAATCTCAGGTAATGTGAGGTTTCGCATACAACATTTGTCCGCTGTTGTAAGTTAATAAACCTTTATATAATCGACATTTTTCGCAGAACTCGAATCTTGGAATTATAAAGTTGCCAAAGAACAAGAACTGTGGCTCTGTAAATATAGCCTGTTGCTTTTTGTTGTCATATTTCTTTGGCATCTTAAACTCTCTGCCTACGTTGTCTTTCCACCATTGTGATTCTGTTATCTGTATGATTATTTCCTTAGCCTCTCTTTCTGCTGGAGAGTTAATCGGTGCTATCTTGTATGCTTTTATTGCATCTGCTAACTTCCCCATTGTTCTGCCATAGCCTCCGCAATTCCTGTAAATGTTCTACTTCTATCAGTTGAATTTCTTGGTGTTTGATACCAACCTTTTGTGTATCTTTTTCCATTTGCTGTTGTTATGTAAGTTAATTCAACAATTTTTGTAGGTTTTAATTTAGGTAGATTCTTTAACCATAGACAAGTTTTCTTTGAATGATCATGTCCATAATGATAAGGTTGAATTATCTGAGTGTATTTTGGTAAACCTGCTGCTTTACTAGGAACAGGATTTTCTATACATATCTTATCAATATTAGCATTTAACAAAGACATAAACAAACTTGTATCTATCTCATGATTTTCTTTTTTATTAAGCATTGCTCTATTTCTACAAATAAATGTGCATACAGGGTGTCCTATCATTAAATCCCATTTTTCATCTAAATGATTCAATATGTCATCTTGAATATGATATTTTGATTTATTATTTTCATCTGGTTTTATATCACACGACCATGCATCATGACCTCTTTTTCTAAAAGCATCTCTTATCCTTCCAGAACATTCACAAGCTACTAAAACTTTCATACCCATGTGTATTTACCTCCAGATTCTAACAAAGAGTTTGTCTTATTTAATAGTTTGTCAATCTCTGCCTCTGCCTTCTCCTCAGTTGAAAACCACATTGGTCTTTCCATAAGCTTTGCAACTGCCTGTGAATGTGTTACAGGATTTGTAAATACGAACCTGATGTACTGTGACTTGTCCATATGTTCCATCATGCTAGTGTTGCGTTCTCCTGGCGTACTCATTCCCAATGTCTGCAAGGAATCGTTTAGCATCTTGATTGCCCTGCTTGCATGGTCCTTTGTTGAGAGTTCTTCCAAGTCAAGTCTTGTATAGGCTTGGGTAAGTCTGCACAAGTCCTCGTATGTTCTGATGTCTACTGACAGTGACTCATCCTTTTGCTTTACCTGTCTTAGTTCTGACCACCATTTTGTAAGTACGTCATCAACGTCATCAGGTATTACAGGATTCAAAGTTCTTGCATATGTTATGAACTTGCTCATCTGTTGTATGTCAAGTGAGGGCGTTATCTCTCCTCGTCTTACTTTCATAATGTGCTTTGCTATCTGCAAGTCATCATCCATGCTTGGTATGTCTCTTACAAGAAATACCAATCCGAATCTTGACAGCAACGAGTCAGGCAGATTGATGTTCTCATTGATTGACAGTTCAGGATTCCATCTGCTTTTCTTTGGATTGCCTGCTGCAATAATTGATACCTTGACTTCCCATGTAATGTCTATGCCAATCTTTCTTAGACTGAACTTTTGTGACTCCATGATTTCGTGACAGTATGTCCTGTCTGCATCATTCATCTTTTCAATCTCGTCTAGTGCTGCAACCCCACCGTTGCACAGCGTAACTGATCCAGGCTTTCCTATGCGAGTTCCGTCACTAAGGTTGTCTACACCGCCGAATAGCCCTGCTCCGCTAGCGGATTTCCCACTTACATAGTCTGACTTTTTTACCACGTTCGTTACGAACTTGAGCAACTGTGTCTTGGCCAGACCTGGATCGCCTAGCAGCAAGGTGTTGATGTCTCCCCTTGCCGTATCGGTTTGCACACCGCCTAGACAGGTCAACAATAGTCCTTCCTTGATGAGGTACATATTTCTGATGTGAGGAGCAAATGACTTTATGACTTCGGTCTTGTCCAAGTCCTTGAACTGCTGTATCTCATCCTCAGTTGGCAACATAGGTTTGTCATCTGAACAAGTGTATTCGCTGATGTCAAAGAATCTGTGATATGTCAAGTCCTTTGCTGTTCTCTTTCTGGACCTTAACATTCCACGTAGATTTAGTTTTGTTCCAGGTTGTATCTGTACTATGTTGTCTCCATAGATAAATCCTGTAAGGTGTATCGGATTAGACTCTCCCTGTTCTGTCATTAGGACTTTGCGTAACTGTCCTTTGGTTACTTGATCCTGATAACATTCCAAATTACATACGTCACACCTGTACTTTTGTGGCATGTCTCTCCAATCTTTAAAGTCCTCTGGATAGTCAAACTGTTTTTCTGTGCTACAGTTGCCATGATTAGGACACATGTAAACTATCTTGATAGCATAATGTTCTATCTCTGATTGTCCTGCTACTATTGTTTGTAATAATATGTTACCGTCATTCTCATGTAACGGTCTGAGGTCCTCAAGTTTTAAAAGATGACAGGTTTCCCCATTACTATCTACAAACTTAGTTTCCATTTTCTAAACTCTCCCTAATTAATTGGCATATTTGCCTTGATGTTCTTTTACCCCATTTTTGTTTGAATATTACAAATTCAAGTTGATAACATGGTGGAATGTAGGTATCATGTCTCACGATTATCTATACGTATAGTCTTATTATTATATCTTGCTCTGTATCTTTTGCTGTGTGGCTTTGATCTTGTTATACTTTTGCAGCAAGGACATCTTTTTGTATCTAACGTATAATATACTGAACATCTGGTACAACGTCTTTGAAATTTATAGATAGGTCTAGTTGCTTTCTGTACTTTTAGAGAATCACATATGCCATTGCATACATTTACCACAATATAAAGTACCGTACCGTACTTATAAAGTTTGCGAAAAAATAAAAAAGGGGTTAATCCCTGTCATACCAGAGATTATCTTCTAACATTTCTTCTAGTACAGGTTGTGCAATCTGTTCTTGGATTTGTTTGTCCTCAGTAGTTGCGTATCTGCTATTCTCATTCAAGTATTGCTGATACTCTGTGTTTGCTTGGGAGTAATATGTTATGTAGCCTTTAGGATTGACGTTTGTCTTTCCCTCATACTCATATACATCTTCACATCCTAGCAATACTTTGTGCTTGTCAGCATACAAGTGAGAATCACAGATTGGATCTAGGTCATATCTGTCAGAGTTTTTGGTGTATAACTCATAGTCGATTGCCTGAATACCTTTCCATGCACCATAGTGGTCATAGAACACATCATCAGCACCATTGGCTTTGTTTTTATATTCCTCACTTAGTACATAGTGTTCCAATGTTTGCTGTGCTTTACATTCTTGAATTGCCTGGAGCAAGTCTCCTACTTGACCTTTTATCTCAATGTTGTTGTACTTGCCATGTTCAAACTCTGAGATAACAAATGAGGTTCTGTCCTGTATTGCTGCACTGTTTCCAAGTCCACGTTGACATTCATCTAGCTGTTTTAACAGTCTGAGATGTGTAGCCTCTGTTGCTGTTGCCTCTCCCTTGAACAATTTCTTTTGAAGTTTCTCAATTAATTTTTCTTCAGGAGTTCTGTCATCTACAACAACTTCTGGCTCTGGAACTGCTGTAAGTTTGGCATATTCCTCTGCGTATTGTTCCTCAGTTAGGACATGTGCATATTTCTCTAGGTCCTCTAAAGAGAATGGCTCAACTTCTCCCTCCCATACACATTGGTATGACGTAGCAGATTCTAGCCAACAAGATTGACCATGATAGTCAAACGGTACTTGAACTACTGATTCTTCTGCGTATGCAAAAGTTACACCGATTGCTAATAGTGCAACGATTGCGAGTGTTTTCTTAATCATTAACAAAGACGATACTGTTAGCTCTATTTAATAGTTGTCTTGATTTTTCCAAATGTTTTTTGTATCTATTAATTGCTTGCCATTTTGATTGTCTTTCGTAACATTGTGAACTACATACTTTTTGATTAGCGTGAGTTGATGAAATTTTAACTCCACAAGTTTTACATTTTGATGAACCTTTCTTTTTCTTATAATACCCATTAGGTCTATGTTTATTCCAATAATTTGTTTTACATTTAATATCACAATATTTCTTAGGGTTATTGTAATCACTTATTATTTCCTTACCACATTGTCTACAATTATACCTTTTTGACATTTATGATATTCTTGTAATAATCCATTATATGTTTTTCCTTCATCTTGCCCTCAGTAATCAGTCTCATCCTTGTCTCAAAGACAAATGCCTCAACGTTGTCCAATTAGATTAAGCATCTCCGATTCCAGTCTTTCTATAATTGTTTGTCCGCACTCTTTAATATCTGCAATATTGAGTACGACAAGTTTGATACCTGCTCCTCTAAAGAGATCATTTCTTTCTTCTGTTTTTCTAACCTTTCTGTCATGGATTGCACCGTCAAGCTCAACGATAATAATTCCGTACTCTTTATCATGACATATGAGGTCAGGGTTTTTCCACTTAAATCGTTCGAGTTCTTTTCTACCAACTGATTCACTAATTCTGCATAGGTTTCCATATTCTTTGTCAAATCCAACATACCATTCCCTCTTGAAATCCATATGAAATCTTTCCTTTAAAAACTGTTTTAGCCTGATTAGCTGGTCCAGGTCAGACTGACCTTTCTGCTTGGTTCTTTGGCCAAATGCTATACCAGACTGTTTACCTCTTGGCATTTCTAAGTTTTAATACTAATCTGTACTCATTAGAAGTTATTCTGTGATTAATTTTACGACATCTTTTGGTCGATAATGTCTCTGATACGTATGACTTTGAACATTTCAGTTTTTTAGATATTGTATTTTGTTTATATCCCTGCTGTTTCATTCGTTTAATCTTGGACTTTAGCATACAGTTCGTAACGAACTACAAATATTTAACCATTCTGATGAAGTTCGTTGATCTGAGTTACAAACAAATCGCCTGTTGTCAGTGAGAATGTTGTGAATGTAACCCTAGCGTGAATTGAACTGGCATTAGATACGTGCCAGTGTACTCCAGATTCCTTGATACTTAATGGAGCAGAAGATATGTCTGCGTCATCCCATAGCATACCGTACTTTGCCGTCTGTGATGATACCTTTCTTTGTCCGTCTGTTGCATATGCCTTTCTTGCATAAGAGCCTCCTGTGTCCTCTGCTGCAAGACCTGTATCGGAGTCGGTGGCTGTTGTTGAATCAGTGCCAATACTATTGTGAGTTAGTGTTGTCGAGGTTTCGCCAGTGTCTCTTTTAGCTGATTCTGTAAGTCCGATAAGTGTAAGTATGTTGTCTGCGTTCTCAAAGTAAGTTGGCATTGGTGTCGTGTGCTTGTTATTTACAATGTCGTTTGCAAGTTCCAACTGTAGTTTCTCTACCTCGTCTATGATATGATTGCGATTGAACTGTACCTCATCTTCTTTCCATCCTGACAAGGTCCATACGTCATGTTTTACTGATATGTGTTCTGAGCCTGGAGCATAGTCTATTGATACTGGATCAACTGTATTTCCCTGTGATAAAGTAATTGCATTGTGCAGTTTGTATGGAAAGTTATCCATAGATTTACCACTCCTTTATCGTGGTTTTTCCGCTTTTGTTGTAAAATCCTAATACTGCTTCAAGAGGCAATGTTTTTAATGAGGCTTCGATTGCATCTGCTTCCCATGCATATACCTGAATTTCCTGACCTTCATTTCCGTCAGTAAAAATCAATGTGGTAACAAATGATTTCTCAAAATCTTCTCGTTCTACCTTGACCATAATACCTCTTGTCCACAGCATACTTTAGGAAGTAATCTTTCATTTCTCATAGTTCCACTAGAATGACATTTGTTACATTCCCATTTCCTTAATATGATATATGTGGTACACTCGTTGCAATACCTGTTGTCTGTATCAGGATTATGATTTCCATAGTATTCATCTACTTTTAGTTTGACCACGTTACATCTGTCACACATATAATCATCCCCTTGATTGATACCCTCCCAGTATTCCATGATTAATTTGATCCTATTGCTGAAAGGTTTGAATCTGTATCGTAAGATCCTGCTTGATCATTAAAAGAGTTTATATTATCTATTTGTGATGTTCCTGTTACCCATTTGCCTACAGTCTCATCTCTAGTAGGTGCATTTCCTGCACCTGCTGTTGAACGTCTTACATCATGTGTAATAGCTAATGTTTCTTCTCCAGAAATTGAAGCAATATAAGATATTGTAAGTTCATCATCTGCTACTGCTCCACTTGAAGCGTGTATTCTGTCCGAACTTGCAAATGTAGCACCTGCTGCTCCATTAGTTGATCTACGATAAGCATATCCTGTAGAAGATACAGAACCGTCTCCTACTCTCAAACTACATCTTGTAGCTCCACCTGTATTTAATGTATGATTTAATACAACATTAAATATTGTTTTAGTTAGATCTGAAATTGTAATTGTATCTGCTGAACTTGATAATGTATTTGGTGTTCCATTCTTAGCCCAAGCCATTAGTCAGAACCCCATACTTTCATTATTGCACCTGATCTTAGATTTCCTGTTTCTGTAAAGCAATCTATTTCTGTTATTTGTGATGACGTATTAGTCCACTTGGCTACTGTTTCAGCACTCGTAGGTGGATTTGAGGCTCCTGATGTTTCTTCCTCTACACCATGTGATATGATTAACTTTTCATTTGCAGAATTATTAATAACAAAAAAGTTTACAAATCTTCCTTTATCAGAAGTACCATTTCTGTCAATTAGTCTTGCATTACTCTGTGATGTTCCTGTTGTATCTGAATTAAAAATATTACTGTTTCTATGTGCATAGTTAGAACCTGTATCATTATTGAATTGTACCAAAACATCATTAGAGTTTGAAGCAGTTTTAAGATAGACCTGAACGCATAGGTATTTCTTTGCTGATATTGTACCACTAGAAATCTCAGAAGCATCCCCACCCAACGTAACACTAGCCAATTCTTCCCAGAAGTTTGAAGTGTGTGTATCTGCTGGATCCCAGCCAAGTACGACCAATTCTGAACCTGTGTTATGTGAACCTGCTCCGTTATTAAATCCAGTTAAACTATCTAAAGGATTTGAAGTTGATACCCACTTACCAACATTTTCTCTACGAGAAGGAGCTGTTCCTGCTCCAGCTGTATTTTGTCCTACTGAATGACCTTGAAATAATTTTTCTTTTGATGAAAGATTAGCCCAAAAACCCATGTGAAATTGAGGTGTACTGATTGTTCCACCTAAACCTGCACGTATTCTGTCTGTAGTGTTTGATGTTGAATCTGCTCCACCGTCTGATGATGATCTACTAGCATAATTATTACCTGTATCTACACTTCCATTACCTGATCTCCAAGCAAAATCTACGTTACCTGTTGGTATGGTATCACATAAAACCATATAATATCTTTTATCAGATAAACTTGAAACTGTTATATTGTCTCCAGCACTTCCTAAAGTAGTTCTTCCTAGTTCTACCCAACCGCCTACTGCTCCTCCACCGCCTGCTGCTTGAGCAGTTTGTAATGAGTTGCTTAGACCTGCATATGGCTGAAGAAAGGGAAATGACATCTAACTGCTGTTAGAGGCATCAGTTGAATATTCTAATAATACGCCAACAACTTCTGCATCTACCCCCAAATCGTCTGCTGCCACATCTCTGCTAAGTTGGAAAACTACCAACTCTCCTGCTGCTGGAGAGCCTGCGATTGTAATTGCAGAAGAATAAGATGTAACGTGTAAATCGTCATCTGCTATCCATGTATCTGTTACATTCTGAGGTGTTCCAACTGCTGTGTCCATTGGATTGTCATTAGCAAATGCAACACCTGCTAGATCAAAGTCTATTGTCTGTGCTGATGAACCTCCTGTAGTGGTCCAATATAGTTTGAATTTTACTGTACCTGCATCCCAATTAGCAGGGGTAGCCCAATTAAATTGTACTTTTTGTGCTGTGGTTGTATCAAAAGCGAAACTTGAAATCATAATATCGTTGGTTGCTAGTTCTCTGGTTGCATAGTCTGCACCGTTTGTTGTAACTGTATACATTGCTCCTGCTGGAATATACAGTTCGTGAGTTCCTACACATCCCAGATTTACATTGCTGTCTGATTTTACAGAACATACGACATCAGTTGATGTTGACAATGCATCTGCGTTAAGTCTAATGGTCTTTGTAGAATCTGCTGGATCTACAATTTTAAGATCGTCATCATAAACGGTTGCTACCTCAGTGCCTCCACCGTTAAGCCAGTTTGCTACCTTGTTTAATGCTGCTCCACCAAAGGTTGTTGCTGTGGATGCTGCTGCTCCTGTAATAGTGTCAAAAGCCATATAAGTATTTACTCCAATAAACTATATTGAGAAGTAATTAATAAACTTTGTCTAACGTGTCTACCGTACTGTCATTACCTACAAAGTAAAAGGCTAGTTTCTGAGAACCTACTGTAATTCTGCCGTCATCATGGTATGAACTGATTGCAGTTGAATCCCAATTTATACCGTCATACTCAAATATTGCCAAGTCTCCTACCAATGGATTTGCAAATGAGGTATTTTCTGCTCCTATTATTGCATTTAATGAGTTTGACAAGTCTCCTGTTATGCTGGAATGGTCCAGTGTTCCCTTGCTTACCTTGTCTACGTATAATGTCATTACAGGTGTTGTAACTTGCTGGTAATCGTCTGAAAAGTCAGTACAGGCAACACAGTGGTCTGATACGGAATCCTGTGACACTAGGACAATGCTGTGCCAGTTTCCGTCAGATATGTCTCCTGTATCTATTGTGCCGTCTAGCAGGTTAGTTCCGTCTGATATTACCACTCTGATTCTGTCATTATGAGTTGATGTATTATGAGAACCGTCAAAGTCAGTACAGGTATCACAGAAATCCTTTTCCTTGTTTGACTCAAATCTAATCTGTAGTCCAGGCTCAGTAGTAGTATCTAGTTCTGTATTATAGTCATCTGAGAAATCTGCACATACAGAACAAAAGTCTTGATCAAAGTTAAAGTTGGACTTGTTGTATATTGTCTGAGTACCGCCGTTAGTTGTCTTTAACCAAAATGCCAAAGTAAAGTATGGTAATGTAAGATCAAACTGATTGTCATCAGGTATTGATATGTACTGTGTTCCGTCAAATCTTGCTCCTGCTCCATATTTCTTTGCTATGTCAAAGTCCAAAGTTCCTACAATGCTTGGAGTTACAGGAAATGCACTAGGAGTTGCAGTATCAGGAAGTATGGTAAGTGATGATGATGTTCTTTTTCTAGTATCGCTGCCTGACCGTATAATATCTAATCCTGTAAACGCTGTAAGTGTCCTTAGTCTTTTAGGACTTGCAAGTATGATTCTTTCCTTTAATGCATCATCTTCTGGATCTGCAAATGCCATAGGCGTGATTAAAGCCTGTAACTTGTTGATTGTCTCGCTGTTGCTGTGACCTCTGCGGACAAAGGTAGATACGTCACTCATCTTCTATACCCATCCAATTCCAAATTTATTTCTTGAACTCCTAGTGTTGATGAATTAGCAACTAAATCTATTGCTGTTATGTTAGCCTTAACTGATAATCCTGTCTTTACATCCTCTAACTTGCAGAAAGTTCCTAATGGTATTCTTTCTGTTACTGGAGAAACTATTACAGTTCCATACGTTCTTCTCTGTTTTCCCAATACCTCTGCTGCTGATAACAATGTCTGTCTCACAGTCTGTTCTTCCAAGTCTGCTCTAATAGGAAATATTCTCTCTCTAGGCTCAGGCAATATCTCTGCTGCTGAGGTATTTTCCACTGTAGTAGTAAGTCTCCTTGACTCGTATACTCTGTATGCTGACTTTCCTGTTCTGCTTACCCATGTTGTTCCGTCTGTAGAATCCCAATATGTTCCGCTTCCTGCTGCATAGTTTACGCTGATCGTGTTTGAAACATCCCCGACTTTGGGAAATACTATGTATAGCTGTTCGCCTGGTGTTACATCAAGTCTTGGGTGTATCGGAATCTCAAACCAATCGGCAGGTGTCGTAGTTCCCAGCTTGTTTAGTGTCTCTGTGTTTAGCAATTTCTTGTATCTTATGTCAGCAGGATCAGGTCCGCTTCCTCCTGTGTCTCCCCAAATCTGTACGGAAGTATCTACTGCTGGTGTTCCTGTCTTGATCGAACGTATTGCTATCTTTACAATGTTGTCTGCTGTTGGGATAAACGGAATTGCGTGCCATTCTGAATCCAAGTTGTCTGCTGCATCTGGTGTAGTTGTCTCACTTACAGAAACTCCTGGTTTGAAATGTCCGAATCCATGAACAAAGTTGTATAGCATATCTGCTGACGAGTCCTTCCATTCCAAAGGTGCGTTTAGTATGTACCCTATCTTTGTGCTATCCCATGTCGTTGCTCTTTCTCCTGACAGATTGTTTGTAAACAGAAATCCTGAATCTCTGCTTTCTGGATCTTGAACTACCAATGCCCTGTCTGCGTTTACATGAAACGTTGTATTGGCTATGCCACACAGGTTTGATATGATTTGGCCAAATGATGCGACATTGAAATTGACGTTTGCTATCTTCTGACTTGTTGCAGACTCGTCAATGCCGTTTCCTGTCGTACTTGTCTGTGCGGTAATTGAAGTCAATCTGTCTATGTTGTTGTCTATGTAATGGTCTTTGTCATTGAACAGATCCAAGATAAGTTCTGATACTTTTGTAGAGTCGTCAGTGTCATCCAGCGTAACTCCGTCTGCTGCCTTTGCCTGATTTCTTACCAATCTGCTCATTCTTTCCCTTAGTATGATTCCATATCCTACGCAACTTATGCTGATAGTCTGAACGCCTGTAGTCGGTCTGCTGGTTGTAAGGTCCTTTATCTTTCCGTAAAACCACCTCTGTTCAGTTGCAGTAGACTTTCCAAGATACAACTGTATTGACCACTCCCTGCCAATTACGCCAGGTCTGTCAGTGTTTGTAAGGTCTGACAAGTTTCCGTCATTGTCATGTATTAGTAATTGTAATGTGCCAAAGTCATCATCTACTCCAAGATGTAAATTTAGTGCGTTTAACTGAAAGTCCTGATTTCCTGTAGGGTTTAATTCTTTGGACTCGAAAGTATATGCAGAACCGCCAAACTGATTGGTTATCACTATTCTTGGATGTAATGCGTTTGGATTGTAGTTAGGTGTAAGTGTCATAGTACGCTTACCCCTGTAGACATACTGTTCATTCTGTCCTTGAATCTGATCCTGTCGTCTATTTCCTCTCTGCCTCTGCCTGCCGTATCAACAATCTGAAATGCCTCAGTTCTGTCCAATCCTATAGACTTTATCAAAGCATCCTGTCTGGCTACTTCATCTTGCAAACTAGGTAATGTTAATGCTGAACCTGTGAATCCTGTTACACCAAAGTCCTGTTGAAGTATATTAATCTGCTTTGCTTTTGCATACTGATTGTCATTAAATGATCTTACTGCGTTCCATTGTTTTTCAAAATTATGACGTTGCCATGCTGTAGCACTGCGAGGCAATCCTGTCCTTGCATTGAATGTCTTGTAACTTAGCCCTGCTGATGACAATGCGGTTTTTACTGTGTCTGCTCTTTGTTTAATTGAATTTAACTGTGATCTTAATCCTGTCATTCCTGTGTACCTACCTACTCTACCGATACCTGTAAAATAATCAGAGAATATCTGTGCTTGCATAAATGCTTCAGATTGTTTTCTTTTACCTGCTCTACTGAACTCTTTTGCTGATCCATATCCACCTACTACTGCTCCTTCATCATATATTGACATTCCTTCTCGTAGTTTTCCTCCCCATCTCAATCTGTTAGTATTGGAATCTCTAATTTGGTTCCTTCTTTTATTATCTTCTAATGTTTTTGCATTTCTTCTTAACACTTCTAAACTTTGTGAACGTCTTACTTGACCTCTAAATCTTGACATATCTGACGTATTGCCTCCTTCGTTCATAGCATTAAATTCTGCCATAGTCTGTCTTGCTAAATTAGTATCTCTTGTTGCATTTGGATCAATGGTTGCCATCTGAGCTTGTCTTAATGCTTCAATCATATTGCCCTCGCTAGTACCTAACATTCTATTACCCATTCCAAATGTTCCGCCTTTGTTTTGTGTCATAGCCATAAGATTACCTCCAATTCCTGCATGGAAAATACCGCCTATACGTTCAGAAGTTTTACCTACTCTAAATGTTTGAGTTCCAAATTGAATAGTTCTAGGGAAATTCTCTTTTGCAAACTTTTGAATAGCTAATTGTTTTAATTTTTCATTTCTTTGTTTAAATAATCCTCTTTTCTGTGAACTCATTGAACCTAATCTAAGTTGGTATGCAGGTGTATTTTCATCTATGAATGTTGACAAAAATTCTTGATTACGTTCATCTTTTGATTTTGGTTTTGGTGGTTTAATTTTTGGATTTCTCTGAGTTAATGCATCTAATTCTGATTCTAAATCTAGTATTTGAAGTGCGGTATTGCCTGCTGCTGTGTACCAAGTCCATACTACATTACCTCCATGATTTTCATAATCATTAACTAATTCTTGTTCAATCTTTCTTAAGTTATCTATTTCTGCTTGTATTTTTTCTGCTTCTGACGGTACATCAGGTAATTGTGCTGATGGAACTGTGGTTGTAATATATGATGGAGGAACATAATCAGGTGTAGATATAACTCCTGATACTGTTTCATGTCCAAAAAATCCTGCTAGACCTGGTGTTTTAAATTTAGTAAATCCTTTAACAGTAGATGTATCACTAATTAAATTTCCTTTATGTATAGCTAAATACAATTCAGGAGTTAATTGATTTTTTAATGCTGAATAATCAGAACCTACATAATTTGGATCTGCTTTTATTTGTTGTATATTATCATCTAATCTATCTACATTTGATATTAATTGTTCTTCAGCAGCAACAGCAGGCATACTTAATGGTCCACTATGCGTTAAATATTTTAATACAGCATCTATTTTATTATCAGTTTCTTGAATTTTTGCTTCAACGCCCTGTTGGGCTTGACTATTTTTTACCTGTGTACCTCCTGTTGTGCCACTAGTTATTTGCTTCTGCCTACCCATTTCAATTTGTATGTTTGCTACTGATCTTTTGTATTGTCTTTCCCAATGTTTTACTAAGTCAGTTTGTGCAGTAGTTTCTTGTTGAACGGTCTTTGTCATTGATTTCCAACTATCTTCAAAGTCTGTAGTTGATTGTGTTACACCACCAATTTTACTATCATAGTGATCTAATGTAATATCTGATGCTCCTGTAAACTCATCCATTAATTTAGTGACATTACTAATAATAGATATTGATTCTCCCAAATCTTTATTAAATATTTTGATTACCTGTGCTAATCCTTCCCATACTACTATTGCTCCTAATGCAATTAATGTGTACTTGCTAGTTACTACATTAAATGCTGTTGATGCTACAGTTGCAAGTTTTATTCCTTTTGTCATTTGTATCATAGATGCACCTGTTTGAACTGCTGAGAATCCTACGTTTGCAATATTTAATCCAAACAATATGTAAGTATCATTTACTTGATCTGCCTGGTCTTTTACTCTTTGCTGTTTAACTGCTAAATCGTCATGAGCAGTTGCTAACTCATTGGTAAGTAATTCCACCTTTTTCATATTTGGTGCTGCTTTTTTCATTTCTTCGTTGAGCATAAACTGCTTTCTTCTCTGCAAATCTATTGCTCTTTCTACACCAACTGCTGCTGCCTGTAATGAAGTCTTTGCCTTTTGTAAGTTTGATATGGAAGTATAAGCCTGTGTAAATGATGTAACTAAATTGATAGTACCTTGAGTTAAAGTTTGAAATCTAACTGCTGTGGTTGTTGCTGTTTCTCCTAATTTATTCATTGAAGGTGTTGTACTTTCGACTTGACTTTTGAATTTTGATAGATCCTGTGTAGAACCCTTCATAAGTCGTTTAAATTCTTTAGCATCTACTTCTATTCTAAGAGTAATCTTACCTCCGTCTACCATGATATTATGTCCTTAAAAATGATATAGAGAAGTATTTACTTTTTACCAATTTTAATATCTTTGAAGAACTCATTACCCAATCCTTTTGTACTTCTACGTCTACCAATTCTGACTCTGGTTGCCAATCTACCTGTTCTTGGTCTAACTATATTTGATCTACCTCTGCTTCTTCTTTTGTTATATGTTGTGCCTGTAAGACCTACTGTGCTAGTAATGTTTACCTTGCCTGCTATTGGTCGCCAAAATCTGTGTTTTTCAACTAATTTCTGAGATAATGCGTTAGAAATTAAGTTATTTACTGAAGAATCAACTAACTGCATAAAATTGTTAGGAGGTGTACTTCGAGTGCCATTAACTACCCAAAATAATTTTTCTTCTTGATCATTTGTAACGCCTATCTCTAATACTGAATCATTTTTTTCTAATACGGTCCAAGAGTTTCTTAATTCTCCTGTATCTACAGGCGTATTGTCATATAACAACTTTAAAGTTGTTGATTCAATTACTGCCATAAATGATTTTAATGCAGGTCTAGGAGAATCTGCCCATGCTATAAAATCATTTTTTACTTTATCCCATCCTATTAGTGTTATTTTTCCTTTTGCCATTATCTTCTCCTACTATCTAATTCATCCTCTTGGTTGAATATGGAAAGTATTTCTGCAATTTCACTCAAGTATTCTACACCATACTTGTCTTTTAATTCTAAGACCTCAGTAAATGTTCCTAATCCTGCTCTTACTAAATTAATAACAGGTACTTTTTCAACAAGTTCTGGGTAATCTTCTATTGCTTGCTTTCTTTCTTTTGGGTCTCTTGATCGTACATACCTGATTGCTTGACTTCTTCTATCGTGGAAAATATTATTAAAAAATTATATACCTCCTGCATTAAACTTCTAAAGTCTTTTTCAGAAATACCTGTATCTATTATTTCTTCCATTGATTTGCCTAGACCAATTTGACAGGTTTTTTCCCACCATATTTCGTCAAACTCCAATCCTTCTGTAATTGTTGCATTTTCATTATTTTTTAATTTTTCTCCTTCTTTTGATTGATTCCTAAACCATAACAAATCTTTCATTGGTACATCTTCTATAACAGGAATTTTTAAATCCTTAATAATCCATGCTTTTTTCTCTAAGTTTAAAAATAAAACCATAACCCTTATTTAAATGTTTAGTATTTAAACTTATAGGTTAGTACAGGATTCGGCTCTTGCAGTAATGGATTCAATGAGTGCATCTGCTGAACCTGCTGCATGAGTATGTGAGTAGTCTGTGATAATTGCGTTTGCATATGTTAAAGTTACAGGTCCAGTTGAATTGAATTTGTAACTTGCTGCTCTTGCGTTTTTGGCTTCATAGTCTGTGTACATAGCAGTTTCGTTGCTTGCTGTTCCAGAGAATACGTCTGCTGTAAATGTAATTGATCTGTCTGTTGCTTTTGTATAAGTAATGTCAGTTTCTCCGTTTACTGCCATAACTGCCATGTTTCTGTTTACTGTAGTTGAGAATGAACGTTCTCCGTATGTTACACTGTTCCAAGTGAAAGGATTACCTCCACCGTCAGAGTGAACTATTGGGGATGATGATGTTTCAGAAGTTTGATATACAGGTGTTCCACCGTCTCCTGTTGATGTTGCTGGTACTGTAATGTCTTTTGCAATAAATGTCATGTTTTGTTCCCACATACCTCTTGATATTGAGAGAGTTCCTGATGTTGGCCTACATCCTCTCATGTGTTGGAAATATTCTGTTCCGTCTAGGTTAAATGAATAAGTAAAAGATAATGAACTGTCTGGGGATAATGCTCCTGTTCCTGAACTGTTCCACAGATATTTCCATAGTGTCAAGTCTACAGGATTGTTTCTAAGTGTAAATGCGTATAATGATTGTGTCTTAACTGCATCAATAATATCTTCAGATCCTAATACATTGACATCCATATGCTGAACGTCTGGATTAATACTAATTTCTGTATTATTTCCTACTAGGGCAAATGTTGATGAGTCTGGTGTTACACCGTATAATGCTGCGTTAGATACTGAGTCTCCTTCTGTTACAAATTGTAATTCTTTAACTATATCTTGTTTAGTTGTTACGTTATGTGCTGATACCATGTTATCTTTACAATAAAATTTGATATAAAGAAGTATTAAGTTTTTATCTTAAAGTAGACCATATTGAGTTCTGCTTGTGAAGTAGGTGTCTGATCAACTTCATCATCAGGTTCTATTCTATCAAATGTAGGTTCTGAATCTTGGAAAAATGCTACTTCTGAAGGATTTCCATCACTCTTATTTAGCCTGGTTGAACCGTTAGGTCTGTATTCCCATAGGATTCTATGCACTTCATCTTCCATGTCCAATAGAACCTGTAATGACTCTGCTTGTACCTCTATAAAACAAACACATACCCAAGCGTGTTTATCATCTCCGTTTATCTCAAAATCTTGCTCCTCAAATTTTCTTCTTGCTACATAATTTACTCTAACTTCATTTACAAAAGTACCGTCAGGTCTAGCAAGTTGATCAGGTTCATCTGTATCAGACGAAAAATACGGAGTTATTGTACCTGTAATGTTAGATGCTGTCCAGTTGTCAGACAACAAGTCTGCTATTGTCTTGTCAAGATTCTCTCTTGCTCCAACTAAGTTTGTAAATGTTACTGCCATTATGAGTACCAAACATGACCCCAGCGTGATTGATCTGCTGGAGTCTGATTCATGTAAGATCCTAACAATACCTTTACCATGTCATAAATCTGCATTGTACTCAAAGCTGTTCTTGAGCCTAAATATCTTAGTATCTCTGAACCTGCTAGGTTTGCTATTGAGTCTATGGCAGTAGGTACAGTAGTAAAATCTGTATTCCTGTTTAATATTAGATTAATTACATCAGTTACCGTATTCTGTACTGACGTTACCGTTGCAGGAGTGCTACTTTTTGTTCCTCCCCATGCAAGTTTCTCCATTTCGTCAGTAGAACCGTACTTTGTCATAATAATTGTTATATAGACTTCAATCATTAGAAGTATTTATGTCACAAATTTTTATGCTTGATCTAGGTTTGGAATGGATTAGACACGCAAACAAATATTTAGAGAATTTGTACCAGATTAGTACCTCAATGTACGGTACAGTTACAGTACACAAACAACAAGAAGATAGGTCATTTGAGAAAGAATTTGACTATATCATACAAAGCTTAGGGCTTTAACCCCCTTTTTTTATCTATTAGGAGTGGTATCATAGTATACCCTGTCTGCTATTATTCGTTCCTTAGTTCTAAATTCCTTGTCATGCCACATCTCTATTCCGTCTACGCCTGACTGATTGTCACTGTTAATCTCTCTTTTTGGGTGGTCTTTAAACCATGCGTACATTTGTGCAATAATCTCTGTGTCGTCTTTTTCATACAAAGAGCCATGAGATATTGTATCTTCACTTTGCAAGTGTTTGAACGTAAACGGTTTTTTGAACAGTCGTGGTCTGCTCATTGTGGTTATGCCTACCATATGCTGCTTGATAGGATAGCACTTTTCAGGTCTGTCCTGTATAGTTCGTAACGAACTGTCAAACACGTTTGGATTTATGTCAATATACTCGTCAGAATCACAGACTATCATATAGTCCATCTTGTCCTTTTTAGCCAATTCCCAATACTTGTTTCTTTTCTCAATCTGAGTCTTGTTATTCATGTCAACAATGTGAATCTTTGAGTATATCTGTTGCAGGTCCTTAAGATAATTAGGATCAGATTCCTGCTTGTCTTTTCTTCCAGCATAAATTCCATCAATTACATAGAATTTGGTTATATAGTCATATACAGTGTCATTGGTTAAAATTTTTATCAGACCTTTGGTGTCGTCAAAGTAGTTTATCCCTACTCCTACTTTAAAGATATTGTCTGATGTCAATTATAGATAATGTGAATTTAGTGTACTTAAATCTATCCCAATACCAATAGTTTACTGTGAATCTGTTGTTTATGTTGTCATGTACTCCAGATACGAAATGAGGAGTTCCGATCAGTAATGCATGGCATATCTCATGCTGTATTCTGTCACTGTTCTCTCTTAGTTTGAATATGTTGCGAGAGTCATGAAGATACAGGTCAATTCTGAATTTACCTGTCACACCGCTTGGCATGTCTGGATTGATTTTCTGGCCTGATGTTGTGTTTATGTGTTCAAAGAACTGAGGATTGGTGTCTTTCAAATCCCAAATATGTATATCCCATTTCTGTAGCCATTTGCCTATGTTATAGACTTTGAGATGTGCCAACGTATTCCATACTGTGCTTTTTACAAATCCTTTGTTGATGTCATTGGTATGGAAGTTAATCATATAAAAAAATAAGAAATAAGGTATTTAACCCCTATTCTGAGTTGTCATTTTTGTGCTTTGCATAATCTGCACCAATTAAGATTGCTACAGGTGCAAGCAAAGCGATAGCTGTATTTTGATCTAATGGGATTTGACCCATTCCTGTCCATAAGGCTACTAAGCCTGTATATGCACCAAGACCATAATATCTTAGATTTCCTGCCATACCAACTGCTTTATCTGATACTATATAACCATTATTGTCAGATTACGCCTAAAGTTCTGCAAACTTCGATAACTGTCAAACCTATTGCCATGATTGCCAATATATAATCTCTATGTCTTAGTTTGTTTGCCTGTTTCTTTTCCATGTCTGCTATGTGAGAGTTGTACTCGTTCTCCATAGAAGTTATTCTTACGCATAAATCGTTAATCCTGTCCTCTATTTTGTCTAGCTTCTCGAATATGCGAGCTTCGACATCCATACAAAAATGTATGAAGTTAGAATAAATAGAAGTAAAAAAAATAAAAGTATAGTTCTATGCGTTTACAGTAGAAACTATGATGTATGTATTTGGATCGAGGATGTCTACACCAATTCTGTGAGTCCAAACAATATCCCAGTATTGTCCTGCGACGTTCTTTTGGAACTCAATTTCCATCTTTCTTTGTGATGCAAGTGCAAATGATTTGCCTTTGACACAAACTAAGTTTCTGTCTGCATTGTTTGCTGAAAGAAGTTCGTTGGTTACAACTATGTCAATACCATAGAGTCTCTCCATTTGTCCGAGTCTGGTAATACCTGCATTTCCGATTTGGGTATATTCGGATAATGAAGTTGAAGAAATTAGTGATTCAAAAGCTCTTGGGCTGATGAAAGCAATCAAGTTACCTGGAGAGGTATCTTGTCCTAATTCTTCTAGGTATCTCTTACTGAAAGTAAGACCATCTTCGTCAAATTCACCGTCAGCATCTTCTTCTGTTGGGTTAGTTGTTGCAGCACCGTCGCTACCACCAATGTGGTAAGGAGCTGTACTAACGCCACCAAAGTCATGATCTGTTGCAGCCAAGTCTTGGAGAATTAGTCTATGCTCATCTCTGATTGCTTCTAGTCTTGCAGTTTCTCTAATTGCGTTAAGGAAACTTGCAGGATAGTCCTCAAGATTTGCTTTTTCGACTACTTGTCTCCAGCCTCTGATGTTACAAGTAACATCTACTGCTGTAAGGGTGTGAGTAACTGCTGTGATGTCGGTAGTTGGGCTTTCGGTAATTGCTCCTGCA
>Ga0222715_10001508_pt1 | contig 22104 bp, 15 predicted proteins | sample C33_9DmetaG_FD_165056 | JGI IMG/M metagenome (GOLD analysis project Ga0222715, IMG submission 165056) | Estuarine water microbial communities from San Francisco Bay, California, United States - C33_9D | ecosystem: Environmental > Aquatic > Marine > Unclassified | place: USA: California... | reverse complement strand
TCATTTCATCATTTGAATACTTTTTATATACTTTTGGAACTTTTACCCAATCAACATCTTTCATACTTTTTCGAAACTTTATAGCATTCTGAATTTCTTGTTGGTAATCAGCTTCTCCCAAGAGGTATTCTATAGATTCATCGAGAACCACACCGGAACTATTCCCTGTATCAATACCAACACGTTCTAAAATTTTTACAATGTCGCGTATAGTATCTGTATCCTCTTTCATGATGTCCAGGATCCCAGGTCTTTTTATTTTTACAACAACCTTTTGTCCAGTGTGTAAGACAGCCATATGCACTTGCCCTATACTGGCAGACTTGAATGGCACAGGGTCAAATTCTTTGAAGATGTTTTGATCTACAATGGTGTTAAATTCCACGGGAGGGACGTCATCTTGAAGAGATTCCAACTCTTTAGTGAACTCTGGAGGATACAAGTCTCCTCTCGTCGAAGCTATTTGACCTAATTTTACAAAAGTCGGACCAAGTTCGAGGAGTTCTCCCTTTGTCCACCTCCCCAGTTCAGACTTATCTTTTACAGTCGCATTTTTCAAAAGAAACTTACCTGCAAATTTCCATGTTTTTACCCTTTGATTTGGCGCCAACTTGACAGGTGGCGTCGTAGCATTGGTTATACTCAACATATCCTACATTACCCTTAGGATTTTTTCTATAAGCTAAATATAGAATGAAGATTCATATCGTTGGAGCTGGTCCTACGGGAATGTCCCTCGCTTGGGAGTTACTTAAGTCAGGGGAACATGAAGTTACCATCTACGACAGAAAAGTTTCCGCGGGTGGTTCTTGGTGGGAACCCGATATAGAATCTCGAGATCTTCACGCACACCGAATCGTTTTTGATCGAGCCTTCGTCAATACGAGAAGTTTATTCAACGAAATGGGTATCTCTTGGGATGAAATGTTTCAAGCTAAGGAGAATGGTGATCATATTCGTTTCGTTCTCCGTTCTCTAGGTTTTAAAGACTACGGGACCCTAGTGTCTCTATTCGCTCGGGTGCTCTCTCAACCCTCTAAATATAAGAGTGTTTCAGTTAAAGATGCCTTGGGTCCCCTCACCGAGAGTGGACAGAAATGCGTTGAACATCTTCCACTCATCATGGACGGTGTGACTTGGGACGTCATGTCTGCGTATGAATTTGTAAAGAATCTCGATCATGTTGGACTCTCCACTCCACATACACAGAGAGTTTCGGGGAAGGTGATGTGCGACGCCATGGAAGAAGCGCTCATTAACACCGGAGCCAATTTCATTTTTGGAACAGAATTAGTTGACATCAAATACAATGAAGATGATTTCGTGGCAACTTTTTCTGATGAAAGAGTCATTAATGATGGAATGCTTTTCCTATGCCTCGATAATAGTCCCGCTCTCAAACTTTTGGGAGATAACTGGGGACCCGATGCGGACAAAAAAGTTCGTCTCAGTACATATGGCGCCATTAACGTTCTTTTAGACTATGAAGAGCCACTCAGTATGAAGACGGATCTTGAGATTTCTGCAACAACCAAGTGGAACTTACAACCTAAAGTTTTAGCTGATGGTAAGACTGTATCGTGTGTCATTTGTCACCTCACAGAAGAAATCTTGGGTTCCAGTCCTGAAATCCTAAAAGAAGAGGTTCTCAAACAACTTGGTCTTCCCGAACCCCTCGATATTCGAATCGGGTGGGGAGCGGAGTGGGAAGAAGACAAATGGACATTCTCCCAATCTTCTGGTGTGCTCAGCCTTTATGGGCAACTTCCCTTCTTTGGAAAGTGTTCAAAGGTTGCTATGTGTGGTATGATGTCTCCCAGGTATACACCCTACTCGAGTATCGAGGCGGGTATAGAAGTTTCTAGAAGTCTCAGTCACGAGTGTTTCGGAACAAGGAAACCACTGAAGCCCCTACTTCTTTCTCAAGTTCTTCTATTTGTGGTTGTGCTACTTATAGTTTTAGTTCTCGTGTATCGTAACAGGAATCAATGAAGTTTGTGGCAAAAGTGCACGAACCAATGTTTGAATTCAATAATAAAAAGTATATACGTCTCATAATTCCCGCCAAAGTTTCCGAAATTGTGGAGCGAATGCACACCCAAAAGTGGCACGGTCTCGCTAATCAAAATATAGATAATCCCCTAGATGGTAACATTCTCACCGTCAAGGTTCCATATCGATATAGGAGAGTGATGTGTGAAGTCCGAGGACGACCCGTGCAGTCTCTTATAAAGGGTGATGACGTGGAAATTGAAGCGGACTTCAGGGGGTATTGGAATGTGGGAAATTACTCGGGCTTCTCTTGGATACTCTCGAGCTCCTCAACCTCCTGATTTGGATCATTAGGAAGCTCGATAGTCTTGAGACCACCCTTTTTGAAACCTTCAAAAGTTTGAAGCATTCCCTGAAGCCTGAAGACTTCCTGGGTCAGGCGCTCAATCTGTGTGCGTGTTTGTTTAATGTTCTCTTCAACGTCGACAACGGGCATTTTACTCATTTAAAGTTTCCAATCTTTAAATAAGTAATCCGATGACAGTTCTTACACGGACGGGGTATCTTGTAAATGATGGACCAATTCAAGATATTAAAAAGGAACTTACCGTAAGACCTATCGTAAATGGTGACTTCGGATTTCCTCCCCCGCCTTTTAAAGTTTTTAAATCAACTAAGACTGGAGTCTGCGTTCCCAGATTCTATGGAACTGCTAAACTTGGAGAACCCAATGAGGATCGTCGCCCCGAGCCCACTCGCACCAAAAATAGATTTGTCGGGCAGCTCAGGGATGCCACACACCAAAATGAAGCCTTTGCGGCTGCTATCAAGGCGGGTCATGGAGTTCTTTCTTTGCCATGTGGGTATGGAAAGACCACCGTATCCTTGGCGATAGCTTCAAAGTTGGGCTACAGAACCATGATCATCGTGCACAAACAATTTTTGGCGGATCAATGGAGAGAACGCATTCAACAGTTTTGTCCAGGTGCCACAATAGGTATCGTGCAACAGGACAAGAAAGAGGTGGAGTGTGATTTTATTATCGCTATGCTTCAATCTTTGTCCCTAAAAGAGTATTCATTTTCAGATTTCGAAAGTATTGGAACGCTCATCGTTGATGAAGCGCATCATATTTGTGCTAAAGTGTTTTCTCAGTCCCTTTTCAAAATGTGTCCTAAACATATCTTTGGCCTTTCGGCTACACCTGAGAGAAAGGATGGACTCACCAAGGTTCTTCATTGGTTCATGGGACCCACATTCTTTGCAGTCGAACGAAAAAATCAGGCACAAGTGGAAGTATTCCCGGTGACCTTCGATTCACCTAACTATAGGAATCCACCACCCTCTATGAGAAATGGTAAAATATCAATGCCAAATATGATTACTGAACTTGTGGAGGATCGAACACGTAACAGAATGTTGGTGGAACTCGTGAAAAAAGCTTCTGCGGGAACGAGACAGCTTCTGGTTCTCAGTGACCGTAGACATCACTGTGAGTTTCTTCATCAGTGTTTTCCGAAGACTTCGGGACTCTACATGGGTGGTATGAAGGAGGCAGCGCTCCAGGAATCCTCAAAAAAGAAAATCATCTTCGCCACCTTCAGTCAAGCCCATGAAGGTCTTGATATTCCAACACTCGATACAGTTATTTTGGCGAGTCCCAAGTCTGACATCACTCAAAGTATAGGACGTATCATGAGAGAGACGAAAGGTAAAAAGAATGAACCGCATATTTATGATGTTCACGACCCATGGTCAGTCTTTACAGCGATGTATTTCAAGCGAATGAAGGTGTATCGTCAAGGTGGATTTAAGATTCATGGTAAAGTGGCGAATGAAACGAAGAGTGACTTCCCTCAGGGAAAGTGTCTGTTTTTATAATCTAAACAATAAATAAATGTCTGGTGCATTAATACAACTCGTCTCCAAGGGGGTCCAAGACGTATACCTCACGAGTGACGAGGGACATTCCTTCTTTCGTATGAAGTTCATGAGACACACGAACTTTTCTCAAGCCCCAAAGTTGATAAAGTCCATCACTGATAAGGATAATTCCATCGTCATTCCAGTTTTGGGTGATGTTATAAATGGCATTTGGTTTGAGAAGGTTGGTGTGAATGCAGTCGATATGACATCGAATCTTTTTTACAATTCGACAATAGATTTGTATATTGGTGGACAAAAAGTGGACTCCCAACATTTTGACTATTACGCAGACATCTGGCCGAACTACATGGCTGATACATGGACAAAGGCACACGAATTAACGAACAGGGTTTCTAGATCTAATCCAGCTTTCCTTCCTCTTCACTTTTTCTTCTGTGATCACAAGGCATTCTTACCTCTGGTTGCCTTACAGAATCATCAAGTTGAGATTAGGGTCACTTTTGATGATGCTTATTATAACGATTCAGTTCTAAATCTCACGGTGGAACAAAAGAGAATCAATGTCTATGGTAACTATGTCTACCTAGATAAAGAGGAGCGAGAATCACTTGTGAAACGAACCCTTGATTTTGTCATCACCCAAACACAAAAGATAGAACTTCCTATGACTACAGTTTCAGACAACTCTCAGGGTGGTGGTCACAACACTTTTGATATTTCGTCGTTTAATCACCCGGTAAAGTCACTTTTCTTTGGATTCGGCGCCCTCAGTGACGATTTTGCAAACGATCGTTTCACCTTTTTGGATGCTGACCTTCAACTCAATGGTGTACCGATTCTTGAGAAGATGACTCCCATTTATTTTCATACAGTCCAAAATTATTTCAAATCTTCCTATGGAGCTTCTGATTTTGTTCATGAAACTCATGTGCTCTTCAACACACGATACTTTGCCTATCACTTCTGTATGAACGCATCGGATTATAACCCATCCGGAAGCTGTAACTTCAGTAGACTCGATAATGCCAAGCTCGTCCTAAGGGGTGTGGAGAAGGGTAATAACAGACCAGAGGGTCAGGAACTCCTCATTTATGCTGTAAACTATAATGTGCTCAGAATCAAAGACGGATTAGCCGGAATTTTATTCGGCAATTAGAGTATAGATGGGTAGAACGGCTCGTTTCGATCAGGTCTACGTTACCAGTTTGGACGCAGACCCAGTAGAGCAAGATGTACTCACAACTATAAGAAGTATTATCACTAGTGAAATCGAGGCAGATCTTGTCACTTCAGATCAGTTTGCTATAGCTAACACAAATCCCACCAAAAATTTTTCAATGGGCACCACTGTCACTATGGATAACAGCGCCCCAAATTTTGTTTTGGATGTTACGAAGGGTATTCGTTCCGAACGTATCTACGCAAACGATAAAATTGCAATTGATGCCCCTAATGCTACAAATGAATTTCAGCTTGGAACAAACTCGGCTGTCGTCATGAATAGGGCAGCTCAGCATCTTTTGACCCTAAAAGGTAACGTCTCAGCCACTAACGTTTTGGTGTCGAACATCATTGGTGTCGGTGATGCATTCAAAGTTGATAGAGTCGGATCCAATGTATTGAAGGTTGTCGGGAATACATATTCGACGAATGTCACCGTACATGACCATCTCCTTGTTGGTAATGATACACGCAATGGGTCTAACGTTGCAGTGTTTCAAGGTGGAAATGTTGTCATCAGTGGTGATTCATTGATTATAAATGGGAATCTCCAAGTCAATGGAAATGCATTTATTACGGAGGTGGCACAATATCAAACAACTGTAAACCTGGTCGTCGAAGATGCATTTATTCAAATGGCAAACACAAATAGCGGTGGCACCTTCGATAATGCACTCATCATGACGGAGGAGAAAGATGGTTCACAAGCGAATCTTGTAATGGGGTATCAATTTTCTAACAATGAATTCTTATTTGGAAGAACATTTGCAGCTCCACCCGATACAAGTATCATCGTTGATGAGGCAAATACGGTGAATCTTCATGTGTATGGTCAATTTTACACGAGTGGAAATGTGGGTGTCGCTAATATAACAACGGACTATACTCTTTCTATAGGTTCAAATGTTTATTTCGATGATACGGGATCGAATGTGATGTTTTCGAGAGGTAATGTATTTATCGAAAGACTCGAAACAGGGACTGGTGGTGCTCAATTGGGAAGCGCTATCACGATTAATAACTATGTCGACAGCAAGTTTACAGTGGCGAGTAACATCCAAGGACATTCCATACGAACTACGGGCACCTCACAATCGGGTATATCGAATACTTCACCCACAGATACCCTTTCCATAGGAGCCAAAATTTTTGCAAATCTCACAACTGCAAATACTCTCACAGTATTGGGAAATACTGCTACTACAAATCTTCTCGTTGATGTAGTCTATACACACTCGAATATTACTGTGCATGCGGATAGATACGGTGGTGACAGCACGTCAAACGCGCTTATACTTAAATCCGGTCCAACTACCTCGAACGTGAGTTCTATTGAGGTCTATGGTGCAAGCACTTCCAACACACATCAAAATATTAGGTTCAAAACTAAGAATACCGAAAGAATTCGAATCGCATCAACTGGTTACATGGGTATAGCCAACACAAATCCATCGGAAGCTCTTACGGTGGCTGGAAACGTTCACATGATAGGTAGCAATGCGGTCGTCTACGGAAACACGTGGGGTTCGAAGGGTATGCGTATGTATTCATCACCTTTCGTAGGTGAAAATAAGGTGGAGAACATTGTGGCGGCTGGTAAAGGTCTCAACTTCTATGCGAGTCAGACTTCGACAATGGGCACCCCAAAGGTAACCATATTGGAATCGAGTAACGTGGGCGTGGGCACAGCCACACCCCAAGGTCGCCTCCATACCTCTGGTGGAACTGTATTTATTAATGACCCAATTCAATATCGCAACGGTTTTAATCCTCGTGTATCACCATTATCAGTTTCAAATACGATTCAGATTTCGGGTGCTACCATCGACTTAGCCGATGTCATGCATTTGTCACGGGAAGGTAATGCGGACCGTGACGGTGTGAGAGCGTCATTTAAAATGGGTAAATTCGATAACACGGTTGGAAAGTCAAAATCTAAACTTGATATATTCCTTTCAAATGATCGGTATACCGATGAAACCGAAGTGCTCACTCTACGCGCGGATGCTCGTGTTGGTATAGGAACTACACAACCGAGTGCACATTTAGAAGTATACGCCACAGGTGTAGGAAATCCAATAGGTAATGTAGGGGAGGGTAATGGTATTTTAGTTCACAATCATGGTGAGGGTGCCGGGGATGCTATCGTAGCCCTACAAACTGATACATCAAATGGTAATGTATTTACGTCATATATTCAAAGTGATAATGACTCGGCCTTCACTGGCTGGTCTGTAGGTCTAACGGGTTCATCGAATGATTTTAGAATCACAGAGGACTACGAGAAGGTTTCTGAATCTAGTGCAGTTGGTGTCTTTATAAGTGGCACATCGAGAAACGTTGGTATAGGCACGGATATACCTAGGGGTAAATTGGAAGTCGCTGGTAACGTTGTCATAGGAAATCAACTCACATTTGGGGGTCTTACCGGTGACGAGTATGGAAATACTATGTTCGTAGAGAGAAGTTATTCGACTAATTTTGATAAAAATGAGCTCGTATTATTCAAGGGTAATAAAACCGCATCCGCCACAAACTCATCTGGTCCTTCCAGAATTAGACATATTTCAGGTGAACACGTATTTCAAACTATAGATATAGACGGTGAAACTTTCGAAGACACGATTGGGACCGTCGGTGAAGGAACGGGTGACGTCCCCCTCTGTATTACAGATTTGGGAACTGTTGTGATAGGCGGAAGTCGTTTAGATGCAGCGGCGGCTGCGGCACGAACAAATACTAAACTCATTGTTAAGGGTGATATTGAGTTTGCGGGAACGGGCACATTTAAGCTGACGGGTTTTCAATTTTTAACGACAACTGGAGCTTCATCATTAAATATTCTTCGAAATGTTTTAAATGGTGTCACACGTCGTCCACTCGTATTTACACACGATGATGGGGTAGGTGGTGATGTTGAATTTGCTCGTTTTGACGATGGAGGTCGTTTCGGTGTAGGCACTGATTCTCCGAGTGCAAATGTCCACATATACGATTCTCGAACAACTGATATCGATGTGCTCAAACTTGAGAGTCCGGGAACAGATAAGGAGACGGGTATGCTCATTTACACTGGTGATGGGGAAGGTGGATTCATTAGGGGTTTCAGTAACGCCAATAACGACACCACGGGTCTTATCGTGGGTGTAGCTAATAACAGTGTTATCACAAATTGTATCCATGTAATTCAGTCGAGTAACGTGGGTATAGGCACAAACAAACCGGGTGAAAAAGTTCACATCTATGATGGAACGTTGCTTGTAGAACACTCCTCGAGTAATGCGACAGTGGAGTTTAAGACCACTGGTGGAACGGCGAACATTCACACGGACGCATCGGGTAATGTGCATATAAACCCCTTGATAACCGGATCTAGAAATACAACCTTCCTCAATAGTAATGTAGAGGTCATAGGTGATTTCACCGTCGACGGTGCCCTAGATCTAGGTGAGCAAGTTGGTATTGGTTTAGGGGGTGCTACGGCAAATACAGAACTTCACGTCAATGGTGGTATAATTACAAACTCTGACCAAGTTGCTACAAAGAGGTATTCAAACACATTTCCTATTACAGCGGGTAATGGACAAGATGTAGTTCTCACATTCAAAAAAGAGACATTCTTCAGTAAAGTCATTGCAGTTTTAAGGGAAAATGGTGATGTTTCTAACACGAGCACCATGGTTCTTGAGTTCTCAGGAGGCACCCACGACGGAAGTGTCCCCACAAAAGACATCGCATTAGGCACGAAAAATATATTTGGATCAGCTAACGAATATCCGTGGAGTTCAGGTGTTGAGGTGGGGACGAGAAGTGTTAGACTTATACCATACACGAAAGACCAAGGTGGAGTTGATTACAATTATGATATTATAGTTGAAGTCGTTACAGCGTGTAATGGAGGTCTCAGTAAAATTTCAAATAATCTTACAACCGATGATCCAGCAAATCTCGATAATGATACCGCTGGAACAGACACTCTATCGACACATTCTTATTAAATTTACTACAGGGGAGTGCCCTGCGGTAGATTCAACATTTACGCCCTGATGGAATCGGAGACGGCTAACATCACCACGCCGATAATAAAAGCCATGATGACGTAATTTAATTCAGTTTCTTCACGACCGACGGGTGGTGCCTTTGCCACCTCCTCAGTCTTTGGTTCCGCAACAACTTTCTGCTGTCGAACGGGAGGCTCAAGCTCCTCAAGCGGACAATACGCTATCATTTATATAGTATTAGAGATTAATTTCAGTCTTCTTTTTTCGACGGGTTCTCTTTGGTTTGGCGGCACCCACATTAACCTCCTTAACCTCACCACCCGTGGAGTCACCAGAGATGGAGATGATGTCACTGAGATCATCGTCCTCCTCCACTGGTGGGGCTGCTGCTGTGCCGAAAGAAGTGTTCATAGGGGGTGGAGGGGGCATCATAATTCCACCCATGAGACTAGAAATATCAACCCCGGGCCCCTTCATCTCATATTCTCCTGTGCCACCCACCGGGGCATCAGCTGCGGAACCATCGGGGGCTCGTGTCGTATTTTGAACAGCACTCATCATATTCTTCACCAGGTCTGGGTTCTGCTTAATGACATCATTCATATTGGGCATTACCGATTTGAACATAGAATTGGTAAGATGGAACATCATTGCTGAGCCACCCAACATCATAATCAGTTTGACCTCTGGTGCGACATTGACCTTCGAGCGATACTTCACATACAGCTCCTCGAATACTCCATCGTAGTCATCAACATTCTCCATCACGGATTCAGACCAACCCTCGAGCTGAATCTCAAAAGGGTTATACCTCTTATTAAGGAACTCTAGACCAGTCACACACGCAACAAGCATACGCCTCGAAAAGCGAACGGATTGTTCAACATCTATACTGTACGTAATTCGCTTAACCTCAGACCTGAGCTCATCAACATTTGAGTAAGCATTCAGTCTCTTGTTCACAGCGAAACCTTTCTTCTCTAGACGTCCTAACTTGTTAATTAGATCGGCCTTCTCCTCATCAATTGAGGTATACCCTTTACTGGGCTGCTCAGCCTGTTCATCAGGTCCAGGGCCCATAGGCTCATCGTCAAACATCATATGTTCATCTTCACCGTAGTCAATCTCCTCATCTTCATGGGGCTGCGCTGGAGCTGATTGCTTATTAGGATTCACAAAAGCATCCATAGCCTCTTGTTGATGCATAGATGAGGGAGGTCGCTGCATGGGTCTCTGAGGTCGAGGCACTATTTTGGGACGTGGGGCGGAAATCTCAATCTCATCCATGAGCGCCTGTTCGTCGGCATCTAATTTCATAACGGTCGTATGACCCCTGTCGAGTACGATTTCTTCGTCCATCTACTCTCTGTCTAGAAACTAAGAAAATGTCTTTAACGCACTTTAAAAAAATATATGTCTATTATAAATGTTCAAACTCAATCGTGCTGATCGTAACGCCCTCATCGCCATGACCGTCTTGATGATCGCCATCATCGTTCTGGGTGTGATGAATGTGAGAACCGTCAACTATCAACCCAGGCCAATCACCATCAAGGCTGTCAGTGAAAAGTCACTTTTCGATCTCGAGAGTGATCTCGAGTGCACCGCCGGTTCGGGTAAGAAGGATAGCCCTTACTCTGTCGGTCTCACCCCAGGTGGCCTATGCGGTGCCCAAGAGCTTGTGGGTGAGCACGCTGGCTACGAGATTGCGGATGGAATCGGTGGATCTTTAATCTAAGCTAATATAAATGGCTCTCATCACGTCACCAACGGAGACTATTCCAGATCTCAACTATGAGTATCACACCATCACAGTCGACACGGTCGATCAAGCTAGTGCGAATACTTTCACTTGTTATCTCAGTCAGCCGCTGAAAAATATCGTTCAGGCTAGACTTCTCGCCGCTCGTATTAACACTACTACAGATACAGAACACTGTTATATTTCTATTGATGAGCTGAACACCGTTTTTTCTGATAGGGCGTCTAACACTTATGAAGGTCAGGCATCTCTAGGTGTTCTCAGAAACTCTTTCGCGAGTTTAGTCGTGCCAGATGATTTGACAAGTAACATTATCACTTTTAGGGACAACTACCCAATCGCAACCCAATATATAAACCCTATTCGAAGACTTGATCGTCTCACGGTGAATATAAGAAATCAATCTGGTGTTCTCATAACACCACCAAACCCTACCGAAGATAATTTTTTAGTTCTTCGATTCGTCTGTAGAAAACCCAACTTGTAATTTTTCTCCCCTTAAATTAGTATTACCATGTCCGCCGGTGTTGTTCAGTTGATAGCGATCGGTGCTCAGGATAAGTTTATCATGGGCAATCCCGAAATCTCATTCTTCAGTTCAACCTTTAAGAGGCATGCTAATTTTTCACAGTCCGTTGAAAAACAAACCATCCACGGAGAGGTGAAAAACAATTCTATGTCCAGTGTGCAGTTTGAAAGATCCGGTGATCTTTTAGGCTATGTTTATTTTACCCTCGATGATACCAATCAAGCCCTAGATGTGCAGAGATGGGACACAATCATCGATAAGGTGGAGCTTCTTATAGGGGGGTCCGTAATTGACACCCAAGATGCTATATTCACCGAGAAGATTGCCATAGATACATACGCCCAAAATGTATCTAGAAGTGCGAATGGCACACACCCAGGTATATCTGCTCGCTCCTATTTTTACCCCCTTAGGTTTTTCTTTTGTGAGGGGCCACAGTGTGCCCTTCCACTTGTAGCATTAAATTATCATAATGTTGAAATTAGGATCCATTGGGCTACAGCAGCATCTAACTACAACGTAGAGTGCTACGCCAACTATTATTACCTCGATAACGAGGAGCGTGGTCAGGTTGCCACCAGAAAACACGACTTGTTAATAACACAAGTGCAAAAGAACGTTCCCTCGAACTCCCTCGTGCAAGACCTCACGTTTAATCATCCCGTGAAGTATCTTGCATCCTCAGATACTACAACAGACGGTGCTCTCACCTCACCATCAAATAAAATTAAATTAAACATTAACGGTCTAGATGTGAGCAATTACAGATGGGGTAAACCTCATTTCATAGATGTTATGAGCTATTATCACACAAACTTTGTGACTTCACCAGATTTCTTCCTTTACTGTTTCTGCCTCTCAACGAGCTCCCTCCAACCTACAGGCACACTCAACTTCAGTCGTCTCTCATCAGCTAAGATCATGAGTGAGTCTATGAACATTAATGACCCAATTTATGCAGTAAACTACAACATACTCCGTATAGACAATGGTATGGCTGGTCTACTTTATGCAAATTAAAATACTAATCTATATTAAATGGTCAAGACCTTGCCTACCGTGGAGCGGTCCACTAAGATTCGGTTTGGTAAAAACGCCTTAGAAGACCAGGGTGAAAACACGATCGTTCTAAATGCGAGTAATACCGCAGTTGATGCATCTCTAGGTGGTGCGGTATATATTTCACCAGTTCGTTTTGAACCAGATTATGATCAAAATGATGCCATCGTTCTCATGATGTATAATACCAACACAAAAGAAATGGTAGAATCTGGAGAACCCGCATCAACACTGATTTCTGACGTGAGTCTTCAAGGTGCTACACTACAAGGCAATGTGACATCGAACTCTATGATTTTTTATAATAATGCGGTTGCATTTGTAACTAGTGGAAATGTCGGTATAGCCAATTCATTAGCGTCACACACCCTAAGTGTTGGTTCAAACCTTTACGTTGATGATACAGGATCTAATATTCTCGTCATAGCCGGTGGTGTCTCCATCGATGGAAATCTTACTGTGAATGGTGGAGTCACTACAATTTCCACTGAAAATCTTACGATTGACGATGCCATTATAGAACTGGGGAAGAACAACATATCTGAGGATACAGGTCTCATCATGACCCGCTCAGGATCAAATGTCACTGTAGGATTTAGAGAGGTGGAAAATGAGTTTGTCTTGGCGTATACCCAAAGTAGTGCCGAGAGCAATGTAATTACACCCATAACTTCGGAAGACTTGGATGTTCATGTGTATGGTGGCGTATTGACTGAATCAAATGTGGGTGTTAAAACCACCTCACCAGATGCCGAATTACACGTGGTTGGTAATGTGTATGTTTCTTCAAACTTGACAGTTGATACGGACACCTTCCATGTGGATGCTGAGAACGATTCCATAGGAATCGGGACTGTAAATCCCGACGCCGAGTTACACGTTGTAGGTAATGTCTATATAAGCTCAAACCTGACTATTGATACAGACACCTTTCATGTAGATGTTGAGGCTGACCATGTAGGTATCAACACTAAAAATCCTGAAGCAGAGCTTCACGTGGTTGGTAATGTATATGTTTCTTCAAACCTGACTGTGGATGAGGACACCCTCCATGTTGATGTGGAGAACAAATCTGTAGGAATTGAGACAGTGAATCCCGACGCTAATCTCCATGTTGTTGGTAATGTGTATGTCAGCTCGAACTTAACTGTGGATGGTGATACCCTTCATGTGGATGCAGGGGGCAAGTCCATAGGACTTGGAACGGTGAACCCCAACGCCAATCTCCACGTTGTTGGAAACGCCTATGTGTCCTCAAACTTAACTGTAGATACTGATACTCTCCATGTGGATGTAGGGGGCAAGTCCATAGGACTTGGAACGGTGAACCCTCATGCCAACCTTCACGTTGTTGGAAACGTCTACGTCAGCTCCGACCTCACTGTCGATACGGATACCCTCCATGTGGATGCGGGGGACAAGTCCGTAGGACTTGGAACGGTGAACCCTCATGCCAACCTTCACGTCGTTGGTAATGTGTACGTCAGTTCTGACCTCACGGTGGACACAGACACCCTCCACGTAGATGCTGCGACAGATTCTGTTGGTGTTGGGACAGTTAACCCAACATCAAACTTTCACGTGGCTGGAAATGCATATGTGTCTTCCAATACGACCACTGATGGCACCCTCACCCTCAACCACCCTACAACTGCCCTCATCACAGACCTCACCGCAAATGTCGAGGTGAAAGTCGACCAGTTGGCGAATGTTGTCATCAATACGACCGACGTGAACGATTCTCTACGAGCTGAACACACTCTCGTCTATGATGGCACAAACTGGTACAATGACTACCCAAAACACACGTACGTAAAAATCTTTAACGATTCTGGTGGGTCACTCGCACAGGGTTCCGCCGTCTATATCAAGGGATCGCACAATGCAAATCTTCTCGAGGTTGGTTTAGCCAGAGCGGATAGTCCCACTACGATGCCCGCATTTGGTATCGTCGCAGAAACAATCGCCGAACAGGGTGGTGAGGGTATTGCGGTAACCTATGGTAAAGCACTCACATCAGGGGTTACTGGGTTTATAGAAGGTGAAACTGTCTATGTGAGTAATGTTGTGGCGGGTGGTCTCTCAAATGTGAAACCATACGTGACAGATAGCATTCCCGAACTGATTCAAAACGTCGGTGTGGTGACGAAAAGTGGGGGTGGTCAGGATGCCATATTCGTCACAGGTATCGGTCGTGCCAACGATATTCCTAACGCCCAAATTGTTCTCGATGAAGGGGACATCAACTGGGTCTATGTCAATGATGTGAATAACGATTTCAAAAAAATTGAACCTTCAAACCTCCTCACCCAACTCCAAACTCTCGAACAGGTCTCCGCGGCTGGAAACACGACATCGAACATCATGACGTTCACAAACTCGACCACGAGTATTGTGACGTCCTCAAATGCCATAGTGGGTGGAAACATCTCAGTTGCTGACCTTGTCGATCCTCTAAAAAAATATGTACCCATGGTCGATAGTGACGGTTTCTTTGAAAAGTCTCCAGTATATATCGAAAAATCATCTGGTAAATACGTGATTTCAGCTTCCGAAGCCGAATTCTTAGGTAATATCACATTGAGTGGTAACACCACCATCCTTAATTCAGAATCTGTGACAATTTCGGATAGGATTTTCGGTGTCGCTGCGAACAATTCGGCTTCCCAGTTGGATAGTGGTTTTATGATTGAACACCAGGAAGGTGACCCCCTCGAATATGCCAATGTTGCCATCATTTATCATGCAGATGAACATCGTTTCTCGATTAGCTACACACAAAACACTTTTACGGATAACCATATTCTTCATCTCGATGATGCTGACCACAGAATGCTCATAGATTTCTACGGAAATGTAGAGGTGCGTCACGACCTAATAGTTGAAGAGAATATGAATGTTGTTGGTACATCCTTACTCAGTGGAGACCTCACCGTGGGTGGAGCCTCCAACCTCTTTGTGGATGTGAGTACCTCCAACGTCGGTATCAATGAGGGGACACCCTTACGAAACCTCGATGTCAATGGGGACATGAGGGTGCAGAGCACAACGGATACAGCTTCCAGGAGTGGAGGCGCTCTCGTGATTTTGGGTGGTTTGGGTGTGGCTTCAAACATCCATTCCACAAATGTCTACGCAGCCTCTCATGTGGGTGTGGGCACTGTGACGACCACTAGACCTGTACATGTAATGGCGACCTCCGCAGGTGGTGTATACGTCAACGGCGACGGTAACGATGCTCGGGTCACCCTCGAAGCCACTGGAATTACAGCAGACCCAGTGACGTCCTTCACTGTCAACGGAGGTGAGTCCTTCTCGGTGGGTATCGACAACTCCATCAATGACACCTTCAACATCGCCAATCACGCCACAGATGTGGGTACAAACGCGAGACTTACGATGACCCCAGCGGGTATCACGACCATCACGAACATCACGGATGCTACGAGCACAACAGATGGAGCTTTAATAGTTTCAGGTGGTTTGGGGGTCGCTGAAAGTGTCTATGCTACTACATTTAGAGGTACAACCCTCACAGGTACAAACCTCTATGGCACCCTAGCTGGGTCTAATACAGCCGCGGTGAGCGACCTGACAGCTTCAGCAATGGTAAAGGGTGCGACCATCACAGGGACAAACCTATATGGAACTCTAGCTGGAGCTAACACAGCAGCCGTTACTGACTTGACTGCTTCGGCTATGGTTAAAGGTGTGACCATCACTGGCACAAACCTCTACGGAACACTAGCGGGTGCTAACACAGCAGCTGTTACCGACTTGACTGCTTCGGCTATGGTTAAAGGTGTGACCTTGACTGGAACAAACCTATATGGTACTCTAGCGGGTGCTAACACAGCAGCTGTTACCGACCTAACTGCCTCGGCCATGGTCAAGGGAACAACTATTACGGGAACAAATCTATACGGAACACTAGCTGGAGCCAATACAGCGGCTGTTACCGACCTAACTGCTTCAGCTATGGTGAAGGGTGTGACTCTCACTGGCACTAATCTTTTTGGCACCCTAGCGGGAGCCAATACTGCAGCTGTTACAACTCTGACTGCGAGTGATACAACTGCGTCGACATCATCAGCTACGGGAGCTATTACATCAGCTGGTGGTGTCGGTATAGTAGGAAACGTGTATGTTGATGCGAATGTTTACGTTGCAGGAGGTCTCGTGACTAACACGGGAGGAGTCACGAAGAAGACATACAGCTTTTCAAATATTATGCCATCGGGTGTGGCGCCACAGACAAATGTCGTATTTACATCGAACATCTTCTACGCAAAAATTACAGCGACCTTGGTTGACAAAGATGAACACGTCAGCACGATGTTGCTCGATGTCAATGGTGGTTCAAGAACGGGGGCTGTAAATCCGGGTAGCAATGTGATCACAGTAGGAACGAAAAGTATTTTTGGCACAACGGATAACACAGTTCCGTGGAGTAGCACTGTAGATACAACTTCTAACGTAGTCACTATAGTTCCATCGGGAAATATGACTGTCGGTGGTAACTGTCATATCTTTGTTGAGTATACTTCATTCACAACAACGGGTGGAGTCGAGGCGCTGCAGCATGATAATGATACTCTCATCGCGTTTGGATACTAATCCATATCTATATTTTTACGTAACGCCCAATGCATAATTACTTCATTCACATGATTACAGTCTTTAGAAATAAGACTCGAGAATTTTGTATCCATGTGAACCTGAAAAATCATATCGTCTGTAACAGATATTTCAAACTCATCACGCACTTCATTATATTGAGGCACCACATGAACATCTGCTTCTAAAAAAAAATACTGGAAATATACACATTTTTTTTAGAAGCGCATCAAACTGCTAAAAAAAATTGTAGGATACTTATATATGGCTACGACAAACTTCCAAGCCTTTTCAGGAGACGTTGAAGTCGTTTCAAACTTGCAAGTGGGAACCGCAAATCTTTTTGTGGATATCACGACAGGACAGGTTGGAATCGGCAAAACAAACCCAACACAACTCCTCGATATAGTTGGAAACGTGGCGGCGAATGTAAATACCCTCTTCGTGAATACGGTGACCTCGAGGGTGGGTATAGGTACAAGCGAACCAAGCACTAACTTTGATGTCAATGGAAATGTTAACATAGGATCTACTCTCACTGTATCAGGGTTCCGGATCACCGCCGCAGCTGCAGCCGAAGATGATCTCCAAGCGATCACGAATGCGGGGGCGGACACCACAAACCAAATTCATATCACAAATGGTACTCGAGCTATAAGTTCTTCTACCGGCGCTCTCCGTGTAGGTGATTCTGGAGCACCGGGTGGTATAGGTGTTGTGGGGAACGTTTATGTAGGCGACACAGTCACTACCCAGGACCTTTCGGTAAATAACGTCATTTCAGACTTTGCGGTGAATACCGATGACTTCTTTGTGGATATTTCAGAATCGAAGGTGGGTGTATCAACAACTCAACCCCACGCCGAGCTTCACGTCGTGGGGAACGTGTATGTGTCTTCTAACCTTACCGTGGACGCTGACACTTTACATGTGGATGCGGCGAACGATAGGGTGGGCGTCAATACTAAGAACCCAGAAGCAAGTCTTCATCTGGTGGGGAACGCTTACGTGTCTTCTAACCTTACCGTGGACGCTGACACTTTACATGTGGATGCGGCGAACGATAGGGTGGGCGTCAATACTAAGAACCCAGAAGCAAGTCTTCATCTGGTGGGGAACGCCTACGTTTCAGGAGATTTGGAAACAGATTCAGATATATTGATGTCGTCTAACGTGTTTATCAAGGGATCGGGGCCCGACTCTAATGCCGTCGCCATTGGAATGGAGGCGGGATACACTACTCAAGGAATTGATTCCATCGCTATAGGAACGGAGGCTGGTAAAACGGCACAGAATAATAACGCGGTCGCTGTGGGACACTTTGCGGGACTAACTGCGCAGTACACTGCAGCCACCGCTGTCGGGGTCTCAGCGGGAAGGATAGATCAGCATGGCAATGCCACCGCCGTGGGAAACAAAGCGGGTTGTTCATCTCAGGGAGCCCAAGGAACCGCCATGGGGTTCCAAGCTGGAATGAATAATCAAGGAAGTGCCGGTGTCGCCATAGGGAACACGGCGGGTTGTTCAGCTCAAGGAATCAACGCCGTCGCTATAGGGGGCTCGGCGGGCTGTCTCAGTCAAAACAATGAAGCTGTCGCTATTGGAATACAAGCAGGTTATGCTGGACAGGCTTTTAGATCTATAGCTATAGGTCCCTATACCGGTAATCAGGGACAAGGTGAATCATCCATCGCCATAGGACGTCAAGCTGGTAATCAACAGCAGGGAACAAACTCTATCGCCATAGGACGAACCTGTGGTTATACCGGCCAAGGAAATATTTCCGTCGCCATAGGTTACAATGCAGGTCACACAGATCAAGATTACCAGTCCGTCGCCATAGGATACGTTGCGGGATGTTCAAATCAGGGACCTGACTCCGTCGCCGTCGGTAACCGCGCGGGCTCTATTTCTCAAGGAAGCAGTTCCGTCGCCATTGGGTATAATGTGGCCACTTCGGGTCAAGATTCTTACTCCATCGCCATTGGGAGAGATGCAGGTAAGACGAATCAGGGAACCAACTCCATCGCCATTGGATTAAATTCGGGTGAGACGAATCAACCCAACGAAACTTTCTTCACAGGTGGACAGTTTCGTAATGACACGGATGGTTACTACCTGAAAGTTCAAAGTGGCGGAGAATTAACAAGACATGCCTCCGATGATCGTATCAAACACAATGAAAAGTTCATCACAGGTGCCGTGAAGTCCTTGGTTAAACTCAAACCCCAAGAATACCTCAAACGACAACATTTAGATGCTAATGTCACTCCTCAGTGCTGGAGATACGAAGCAGGTCTGATGGCACAGGAAGTCTACTATGATGCACCCGAACTTAGACATGTAGTTTCTGTGCCACGAGAAGCAGGTGATATCGATAACTACACACCCCCACCAAGTGATGACCCTAGCCAAGATCCCGATTATTCCGTGTGGGGGTGTGTAGCTGCTGACGTTGATTATATGCAAATCGTTCCTTATCTCGTCACAGCGGTTCAAGAAATTGTTACCGAACTCCCCCGGTCCAAGACGACCGTCTCGAACACGTGGGGACAAAATGTAACAGGTCTCGTCGTGAGTGCCGATACAAATACACATAAGACAAACACTGTGCCCATCGCAACACTGTCAAATGTCTATATGGACAAGAAGTGGTATGGAGTCGTCTCTGACCAAAAAACAGATACCAACGATTACGATACACTTGTCGATACGAAGGGTGATACTCGTATATGGGTAACAGATGTGGGTGGTCCTCTAGAGTCGGGTGATCTCCTAACAACTTCAAACATCGCTCCGGGCTTCACACAAAAACAAAGTGATGATCTTCTCCGAAGCTCCACGGTCGCCAAGGTGACCCAAGACTGTGATTTCACTGAACCCACACAACATGCCATCAGGGTTCCTAAACGGGAACTCTCTAATGTCCTATATTACAGACACGATGCATCGTCGTATACTCCATTCAGAATGGCCGAAAATATACCAGACTTCAAAAAAATTGTAGAAGAAACACCTATGTATTTTAAAGAGGTTGATGATAATGACTACACAGAAAAGCGTTTCTATCACGGTGATATAGAAGTCAGTGAATATAAATATAATACACTCCCCGAAGATGAAACATCTTTTAAATATTTTAATGAAATATCGGTCGAGACATACGAATCTCTCAGTGATGAAGATAAGGCTGCGTATTCATTAGGTTCACACAAATTATATAAAGTTATAGAATATTCTTATTCAAAAACACAATTACCTCAACACGATGAGGAGGTTTTCATAGAAGAAATGACGGATGTCCTCGATGAAAATGGGCAAATTGTGTGGGAAGACACTGCCAATACAGTGCCATCATATACCCTCGTCGATCATGGAACATATAAGGCTGCCCTGGTCACATGTAAACTTATTTAAATTCTTCATCCAAAACTTTATGCACATTTTCCCAAGAATACTTCTGTTTCACATATTCACTCGCATTTGGTCGAGCATCAGGATTTTTGAAACAGTATTGAAGATGATCCGCAAAGTCCATATAATCACATAACATATGCACACCTCCTTCGCTCTCGTTACATTGGGTGTGTCCCATGATTTTAGGTTCGACTACGTGTGCATGAGGTCCTAATGTTTCTTTTAGGGCCGGAACACCAGAAACAATTTGTGGACGATTTAGATAAACATGTTCCATCGTAGTTAGACCGAAGCCTTCACCACAACATGTATTTAGACCCACATTAGCAGAGTTATACACTTCGTTGACTTCTTCATCCGTCAAATGCAATGGTTTAGGATTTGAAAATACGTGTTTGTTCAGAACAGTATTTACATCTAAACCTTGGCGATATGCTTCATTCGCTATAATCTGTGGAATATTCCATCCTTCTTTCGTGAGTAATCCTCCACAAAATAATTTTATTCTTGGATTCATATTTTCTCGTTTTAAGAATTCTAAAAATGCTTTAATAGTTATATCCCAACGTTTTCTAACTGTATTCCTGTTCATATTTACAACTAAAAAATCATCTGGTTTGTAACCTATTTTTTTTCTAGCCTCCTCCATAGGTATTTCCTTATATTTATCAAAATCCACACCGTGGGGCATAACTTTTACCTTTTTTTTGTCAAATCCAAAATCATCGATGAGATGTTTTTTCCAACACTCGAGAAAAACCCAAATACGATCAAAATTAAAAGATTTTAGTGCTTCATATACTTCTACACTTTGCCATGGATACACAATGTCCAAGTAGAGATACTTTTTTGGGGGCATGTATTTCTCTGGGATTAGATTCATTATGTCTCGTGTAACCATCATATCGTTGTATAAAAATATAGCGTCAGGTTTCTCTGCGACTACACACGGTAAAATGGCATTATCTCCAAAACCCAGGGGGGATTTGGGGTCGAGTTCCAGTGCGTCGTAGAATTTAATTTTGGGGTCAACAAAACGATCCGTAATTCGTTGATTCTTATAGTCTTGAAATGCGAAGAACACAACCTCTATGCCGGGTATACTTGCCAGGTGATTCGTAATTTTATTGGCGACTCTAGCGTATCCACAACCCTGGAGAGGATGCGTAGCCAAAAATAAAATTTTCATTTTTTACTTAAAGTCGTGTGTAACCCTTAAGCTAAAAAAACCTCCCCCTATAGTAATAATGCCTATCGCAGCAAATCCAGACGGCGTCTTAGATATCGAGAACGCCACTCTACGGTCAAGGGAGATCGCCACCCTCTCTAATTTCGTTGCAGGGAACGATGAGATCCGTTCCTCAGGTGCACCCGTCTTAGAGGTCTATGGTGACCCCGCTAATGTGGGTGGACTTCTACCCACCCTCGAGCTCGTCTCGAACACGGAATCTGTCACAGGAACTTCCTTCACCAGGTTCACCTCAAACGCAGGGGTCTTCACCCTCCAGTCGGGAACAAGTGGTGACACTGATTCCAAGGGAGATATCGCCTTCACCAGTATCGGTGGAGACACGGAACATATGCGAATCAAGGGAAGTACGGGCCGGGTGGGCATCGGA
>Ga0222715_10001507_pt1 | contig 22115 bp, 25 predicted proteins | sample C33_9DmetaG_FD_165056 | JGI IMG/M metagenome (GOLD analysis project Ga0222715, IMG submission 165056) | Estuarine water microbial communities from San Francisco Bay, California, United States - C33_9D | ecosystem: Environmental > Aquatic > Marine > Unclassified | place: USA: California... | reverse complement strand
AAACGAGATTCACCATCTTCAATATAGTCATGACCAACATGATTATCAAATCCTACAGAAAGTGCTTCGGAGAGAATGTCTGGAAGTGATTCAGGCGAAAACTTTTTGTCTTTGCCTTGAATGATACTGATACCTTTTAGAATTGCATTGTATACGGCTTTGTCTTTACAGAATTTCTCTGTGGTGTTGACTAACCATTCTTGGTCAACATCAACATTTTCAAGAGATTTTATTCCTTCAAGAACAATTTTATATTCTGTGTCGGAGAGGTCACGGCGATTGTCAAGATCAATTTCCAGTGATTGTTTGGTGGGAATTTTTTTATAACTATCTACAAATTTTTGAATTTCTTGAAAAATGACTTTATCTTTTCGTTCTAAAAAATAGTCATGTTTCAAAAACGGTATCACTTTTCTTGCATATTCTTCATTATGCATCAACTGAGCTAGTATTGTCTCCTCTATCGTCATAAACTAAAGTGCCTTCCTTAACATGGGTTTCAAGAATATTTACCAAAATATCACCAATCAAAGTTTTAAAGTCTTCTTTGAAAAAATTTTCAGGTAATCCATTAGAGTCTAACATCTCCCAATCAAAAGTCAAGTTTAAACTTCCATCAGGATTTTCTTCATCTGCAAAAGCAACTTCTCCATACCGATACACTACACCCTGATATTTACCAGCCTTTTCTGTAAGACCAATACCTTGCCAGGTTGCATCTTTATTTTGTACGGATGTGTAATAGGTTTCTATATTTTTCATCAATTTACTCCAACTAACTCCTGTTCTTTTAAAAGAATTAAATCAAAAATAACTTTGTCAATAATATCTGCTAATTTTTCTTTGTTCAATTCTTGTTTTGGTATATCATTATATTTTACTATATCCCAATCAAAAGTCAAGACTTGTTCAGCCTCATTAAATTTAACTTGTCCATATCTAAAACAAATTCCTGAAAATTCAGCAGATTCATCTAATAATTCAATATAAGGTAGATTAACATCCTCAATTATTTTGTATAAATTATTCATTTAATAACTCCGGTTCTTTTTCTTCTACAGGTTCAAACTTCTTACCATACTTAAATTCTTTCTTTGCACATTCATCTAGTTGCTGCATGATTTCTTCTGTAAAATATTTTTCAGGTTCATTGTTAATTGTTTTTCCAAATGTTTTTGTTCCATCTGGTAATTCAATTCTTGTTGAAACTGATTTGAATATTCCATGTTTCAATGCAAGTTCTAGCAATCCATAGTATCTATCTAATCCTCTTTCATACATCAAACGAACATCTACTTGTTTGTGTTCAATGGTCAAACGAGATTTTGCATTCTTACAATGAATGATGTTACCTACAACTTCTGTTCCATCTTTTTCTTTCTTTTTGGAAAGATAAACAATGGAAGATGCAGCGTACTTTAAGCCACTCCCACCACCCATCTCTTTTGTTGGAAACATAGAACCAACTACATCATAGGTGTGATTAGTGACAACCATTGGAACTTTTGCACGACCAAGTTTCAATGTCAAGACACGAAATGCAGCCTTGATAACTTGTGCTCTGGTCATGTCTCTGGTTTCTTTTCCATCAGCAGTATCTTCTACTTCTTTTGTAGTTGATAACATGCCAAGAGAATCCAAACAAAGCATCATTGGTTTCTTGTCATTTGATTCAATGTATCTGTCAAGTACTTTGATGGATTGTGTTCTAAATTCTTGAACAGTGGTCACTGGAAGAATCACCATACGATTAGGATCAATATCACGGTCAATAATCATTTGTTTGGTGATTGCAGATTCTGATTCAAAATATAACACACCAGCATCTGGATTTGAATCAAGAAAATTCTTGACCATGCCCAATACAAAAAATGTTTTGCCTGTTGCAGATTCTCCTGCAATAGCAGTAATCTTGTTGGAAGGCAGTCCACCAAAAAGAGTGCCGGAAAGAAGCGCATTGAATATATAAGATCCGGTGTCAATAAACGAATCTACATCTCCCGCCTCAACACCATCTGATACCAAAGCCGCATATTCATTTCCGGCAGTTTTTGCAATGTCTTGAAAAAAATTCATGTTGTTTCTTCTTTATAATGTTCAACCAAATCTTCATAACCTCCAATAAATTCACCATCAATAATAACTTGTGGAACAGAACTTGATTTTGTTTCAGTCATCAGTTTACCAAAAAACTTTTTGTCAGCCTGAATAAAAGTATATTGAATTCCTTTTTCTGCTAAAAATTCTTTGCACTTGTCACACCAAGGACATTTAACATAAAGAAATGAACCAATAATAGTAATACCTTGACTAAGGTCTTTCTCAAATTTAAGATTAATCATAACTCCTTAATTAAAAAAACTTGTTAAATCGTTTCTCTTTTTTGTAGGAAATTCACCAAATACCCAAATGGGTTCTGTATATACACCTTTCACTTCCTTAGCAACATTCATATTTCTTGCCAATTCAAATCCTGCAATACCTACAAACTTCTCTTTATAATTATTCACCATAGGATCACAGATTCTTTTTCTCCCAGAACCAATACCAATATCAGTAATATTAATCATGGTTGTTTTTGATTTAGGTATCATGTTATCCATGACAACATACAAAAAATTATTCAGCCATTGATCATCATTAGTATATCTTTTCCATGATTGGTTATCTTCTTTTTCAGAATCTTTTCCATACAGTTCTTTGTTAAAATATGGAGGAGAAGAAAATGTTACATCCACATTAGGAATCTCTTCATATGGCAAATCTTCTGCTGGCAGATTATAAATTCTTACTGTCTTGATACCTTTTAGTTCAAAATAGTTTTCATATTCTGTCAATTGAATATTCTTGTTACCCAACCAACTTTCATAAGTTTTGCACATCTCTTTGTAAATCTCAAACATTTTGGCGTTTGGGTCTGTGCCTATATACATCTCTTTGTCAGACAAATAAAATCCTGTGAGGCGGTCACCCCATCCAGATGATATGTCAAAAACTTTTGTACCTTCAATCAAGTTGTATAGATTTTTGGAAGTATTTACATTAAATTGTGCAGCAAACTGTCCTGCAATAGTAAATGTTTGACGAAATATAGATTTAGAAATTGATGGCATTTTCATTCTTCTTAGTGAATCTAAGAGCCGTGAAATACCATGTTCTTCAGTCCAAAGAAAAATTGGTGTCTCTTTATTCATTACTTCACACTTCATACGTTCTTCTTGTGCAAAATAATTTGAAATTTTATTAGCACCCATGTTCTTTGGAAAATAACCTAGTGTCCAATTGTCATATTCATATTGATATGGTTCTTTGGACAATCTATGAATCAATGAATCTTCATAATCACAAGAAAATTTAAATGATGATATATTCTTTGTTTTATATCTCAAAAACAAATTCTTTGTTATATCTGAACTAATATTGGCTAATGGAAGTGGTAACTTTCTATTTATCAAAAAGTACATCAATGTCTGATATACTTCAAGGTCATTATTTTCTGTTACTAAAAATTCATTCCATTTTGGTACAGTAGGATAACCTTCATCATCTACATTATTCTCTAAAAAAGAAAGAATTCTTTGATTTGGATTCTTCCAATTATTCTCTAAAGATTTTCTAAATGTCTCTTGCATTATACATCTTTTTGTGAACGATTCTCCGACCTTGCTACTTCAAATCCATTTGGATATCTTTTTTCTAACTTATCAATATTTGCCCAAAGCACTTCATCAATAGTCACACCAAGAGCCATGCATCCTTGTGCCAAATACCACATTACATCACCCAATTCCTTGACCATCAATTCTTTGTTCTCTTTGTTCAGTTCTTTACCTTGAAACAAACATTTCTTGACTAGATCACCAAACTCACCTGCTTCAGCAGATAATCCAAGAGCAGCAGTGATTAATCTTTGTGGAGGTGTGCCGAATTGATTTTCCATTCGGTCTAGTGATGCACGAAAGGGAAACTTTAGCCTTGATTCTTCACTGGTTACATTGTTTACAAAATTTACATAGTCTTTCAAAAAATCACTCATTATTCTTTCCATTTATAAGTAGGTTCTTCACTGTTCACATCATATATATTAGGATGTTTCATTAGCGCTCTTCTATAAGGCGTCCATTTGATTCCTCTACCCCAATTCAAATTATTCAGTATTTCAGATTTAGAAACTGATTTGCTTGTTTTAATCCAATCAATAATCTCATAAAGTTTCTGACTATCTTTTATTTCTTTCTGAGAAGATAATAATTCATTCATATAGTCATTCATTTCTACAATCTTGTTTTTGTACACAAGATTATTCTTTATATGATTTAATGATTTTTTAGCTTGGTCATTTCTGTATTCTGTGTTATTCAAATACTTATTTAAAAGTGATATGGCTTGTGTATCGGTTGAAAAGAAATCAGCATCATTATAAAGTTCTTTATAATAATCTTCATTATACATTATGTATGGAACACCATTCATCATACCATCAGTAGTAGCAACCGACCAACCACCATATTTTTGTTTTGGAGAAAATCCAACACAGCATTCTTTCAGTTTATTGTAATACCATTCTTTGTTTCCTTTATCATTTGTGATGTATGGTTTATTTAATTTTTCAGTCAGCAAAGGTATCCAGACTAAAAAATCTTGTCGGTCTTTCCAAAGATCATCCATGATTTTTATAAAGTTATTAAAATGTTTATAAGCATCAGGACGGTGATTGAAAACAATAATCTTCTTAGGATTTGGATTTATGTCATTGACAATATCATCAGGTTCAACACCCAAGTGTTGAACTGTCAAAATATCATTTAGTCTTCTGATAGTTTTATCGTTGAATGTTTCTTTAGCTTGATTCAGTACAAGATTCTTTTGATATTCGGTATTTAAATAACACCTTTCATATTCTAACAATCCTGTGATGTTTTGAATGAAACTGTCTTTTGGCCATGCAACAACATCTTTAAGATCAAACCAATGACAATATCCAAATACTGGAGGGATATGATGTGTTACGTTATACAGAACATTTTTCAAAGCATGAGTGTGTTCTGGAAGGTGAGACATAACAACATCAAAATCATATTCACTATTCAGCATCTTTTGAATTTTAAAAACATCAAAATGTGAACGCATGGTTTGTGGATATGTTGGTAAGTCCACAAACCATTGTGTCACATTATCAAAATTCAAAGATGAAACTGGACTAGGAAGTATGAGATAGAACCACAAGTCATCACGAATTTCATTCAGAATTTTAATCTGATTAGTGATGACTTGTATGTAGCTATCTTTTTCTATATCTTTCTGAAAAGTAATGTTAGGGTACACGAGCACCCTAACTGTTTTCTGTAAAGATTGTTTTTTACCAATTTCAAATAGGTTCATGCTGCTTGTAGTAATCCTTCTAGGTTATCATCATCTGGTGTTACAAATTTAACAATTTTTGTTAAATCATGCATTGATTCAATTGCAGGAAGTGCACCATACAATTCTACCCTGTCAAATAGAGCAGGCTTACCATTGTAGAATGCAAATGTAATATCATCAAAATGATTTTGCCAACTCTTTCTAAACCTATCAATTTTGGTGAGATAATTATCTTCTGGATCATATCCTTTTAGAATACCAGTGTGAATAATCACACGAATAATCTTAGTTGGATTATCTTTTGCCGTGCGAGCAATTACACCAAGAGACTTTTCTAAAGTTTCAGAAGAAACTACACTATAAACAATGCCATCATATGAATGATCTCCAATTTTCTTTGGAATATCCCAATTAACATCATTCAAACTGTTTCTTCTTCTCCAGATTTTTATATTCGGAGAATCCCATGGCAAAATTTTCTGTCCATTACTGGAACCGTATTGATTGAAAATACGGTATGAAAGGTCACATCTTGTTCTGTCTGTAAAAACACCTTTACCGCATAATTTATCCACACGGGATCTAATTTCATCAAGCGAAGGACCAATCCAGTTATTTGCCATTGCAATTTTAACTTCACGGACAACATCCTCTTTTGAAAGTTCTCCTGCTGGATCTGTGTAAGCATTAGCAGCACACCCAAAAATGGATATGTCTGATTCTGCTTGTGAGGTAAGAGAACCATCTGGGTTTATGTATTCTGGTTTTACACCATATACGATACCAATAAAGTTCTTTACATGAGAATAAACTTTACTAATAATTGACCTTCTTGTTCTACCATTCAATGGAATGATTTCATTTGTAGGTTTTTGCAAAATACAAATAGCTGGTTGTGTAAGTTTAAAACCAAAATTTGCAATATCTCTTGCAATTTCTTTTTCTTTAATATTTTTACCACCCGAACGGACTCCCTGTGTATGAATTCCTGTGCCAAAATCTACCCAGTTTACAGCCTCAAAATCTACAAGTTCAATGCTAATAACATATAAACTTTCCGGAAGATCCTTACCAAAGAGCCATGGATATGCTTCTTCTGGATTTAATCTTTTATAGGTTTCTAAATGATCTTGTGTGAATTCTTTAATGGTAGTTAAATCAATGTAAATAGACATTATATTTCTCAGTTAATGATGTGTCCGTAATTGGACAAATTAGTAGTCTTTCCTACAGTATTAAAATAAGAGTTTTTAGTCTCTTGTCAACATATTCAACGAATAATATCAATCTTATTCATTGTATTTTGATTCCAGATTTCTAGTTCCTTACGAACCTTATTCTCTGCAATCATTTTGGAATATCGTTTCTCGGCAAGTTTCTTCCACCAAGTCACGATATTTTCAAGTTCAAATTTATCAAAAAAATCTGATTTTATCAAGTTATTTGTTTTACCCAACAAAACATCTTTTACATTGGAATATCCATATTCGCTCATGTAAAATCTTTTCTGGGTAGTAACCTTCCCAGCCTGGTCAATGGATTCAGAAAATTTATCATAAAGTACTTTATCATGTTCTTTCAAACTGCTTTTGATAATGCTTATCATTTTAGATTGCATTTTCAATTTTCTGCTTGATGCGCCTTTATGAATCAGAACCTCTCCATTATTTTTATTTTCAAACCAATCTCTCAATTCAAAATAAATGTCCTCTCCAAGTGTCAATAGAAAATTAGATTGAGTGTCGCCTTTGTATCGGAGATAAGGTTTCATACCATCGTACATAGATGCACCTTTTATGTTTCCGTACAAAGATGTAGTCTCAAACAAACAAAATTCTGTTTGATATTTTTCATTCAACATTCTACGAACATCATGAGAACAACATATTGCTGCCATCAATTTACCACCAAGATAATTATACCCAAATGGTTGAACAGGAACAATATTAAAACCCATGATAGCACGTTTGTTGAATATTTCTAGATTTGGCACACCACCAAGATAATCATTTCTAGGCTTAGAATTAATCAATGGAGAACCTAACTTGATAAATCCTACAATAGTATCAGTATTAGTTTCTTTCACACCAAGTTTCATTTCTTTGCCTGGAGCATTATCGGGAGAAAATGATGCAACCATCTCTAACATAGTATTGAAAATTTGATTCTTCAAAGTTACAATTTTGAAATTCATGTCATTTGGATGCATGTCATATGATTGAAACATATCATCAGCAAGGCTCATTCCAGGTAGAGGTACTGGAATATTCTTGACACGTTCAACTTTCCTAAAACGAAAGTAATCATCAATTCTTTCAAAGTTTTTGAAATAATCCATTATCATGTTTGCAGCATAGACAGAATCTTCTTTATTAAGAATCATAATAACCGAAACTGCCTGCTCAAAATCAAGTCTAGTCTAACCGATGTAATCACTCCATAACCTTTCTGTTTATCAGGGAGAACAATAGGAGAATTTCCTTTCCAATGAATATAGACTATACTATCATGAGGAATAGCATTTGTCAAGTTTTTTGCTTGCAAATAAATTAATTTTTTTATATTTCTTTCAGTCATAAGTCATCCAAAAAAATCTTCAAGTGTTGCTTGTGTACCATATGATCTATCAATGTCCCAGCCGATCTGTCGGACAATGAACATCAATGGTTCTACAAATGCCTTTTCAAACTGAAGATCATAATCAATATATGATGAAATCTCCAATTCTTTTGGCAGTTTGCTGATAAAAGAAATAACATTAGATTGTAATGGATTGGGTTTTCTGAGGTTTAGAAATTTAATCTTCTCACCTTCCTGAATCAATGGAAACTTAGAAATCAATTTTTGTTTTCTGAGAAGATAATTATAGACCAAGGCACCTTTACAGTGCATTGGTGTGCCTTTCTGAAAGATTGATGATGGATCTCTCCACTTTTCAAGACCATTGACTGATCTTGGAAATGCAATCTCTTCAGGAGAAAGTTGCATGAATTCTTTTCGGAAATCTTGAATGAAGGTATTGATTTGTTTCTCATTACCTTGCATGATCACCTTCAGTGCTTCCTTAATCTTTTGGCGACATGGATAAGGAGTAGAAGATTTGACGGCTTCAATGCCCATAATTTTAAGTTGTGGTTCAGAATAACGAACACCTTCAATATCCCATGCATTGAGAATGTAGCGTTTCTTTGCAACCCAGATGCCTTTGTCGGCAATCACTTCTCTTTTCATTTGCATTTTCTGTGCAAATGCGTTCATATATTCTTTGAGTTCTTGATAACATTTGTCAATGTAAGGCTCAATCTTTTCTTTTGCAACAGTATCAAGAAAGTTTACTACCTTATCAGTAGAAGGATTCTCAAAGACTTTATTGATTAAGTTATCAAAACAAATATAAACCGAATCTGTATCTGATGCAATTACATAATCTTCATCTTCAGTTTTGAGCAATTCATTCAAATACAAGTTTAGTTTTTGTTCAATCCAACGAATAGAAAGTTGACCAGCCGTAGTCACACCTTCAGCAATTGCAAGGTCATAATACCGAAACCATTCGTTACCAATTGCACCATAAGCAGAATTCAAAGAAATCTTTCTTGCCATCTGAATATTGTTATAACGTGATACATCATTCAGATATTCTGGATTCTTGGTATCTTCAAATTGTTGTTTAGCATGAAGCATCTTCTTCTTGTATGTTGTGCGGTCATCATATAATTGCTGCATCATGGCAGGAAGAAAACCTTGTTTGTCAATCTTGAACTTTGAACCATTTGGTGTCATTGTCAGTCCTTTGTTTTGCAAGAATTCAGTATCAAATTCTTGTGAAACAAACTGACCAATTTTTGTATCACCAAAATTCACACCATCATCAACAATAGTTTCTGGAGAAATATTGTATTGAATAATTAGATGTGGATATAGAGAATTCAAGTCAAAAGAAAGAACCCATTTGTGTTGACCAACAGCAGGGTCTTTCACATATGCACCAGAGAACTTACCTGTTTTTGTTGATAAATCTTTTTGAGGAATAACAATATTCTTTGTTCTAAGAAAATTGTAGATTAGAATATCCCAGTACCGAACAGATGTAAAGGCATCAGCAAAATTGACTTTTGCTTCATAAGCCATTGTCATCAACAAGTCCATCAGTTTCATCTTAGCATCAAGACGTTCTACCAGAAGAACATCTTGAATGTTGTAATCAATGAAAGACTGATAATCTTTGGTGTACCATTCTCGGAATGTTTCGTAAGGATTTTCATCTTTACGTTCACCAAGTTCTACAAAAGCAATATGGTCTAACTTGTATGACTCTTGATTAGTATAGGTAAACTTTTGATAAAGTTGTTGATAATCAAGATTTGAAACACCCATGATTTCAAAAACAGTGGTTGTTTTACCAAACTTACCATTGATCTTTCGCTCATTTACAATTTTCCAAGGCGACAAATCTTTTAATAGTTTATTGCCAAGAACACGTTTGATACGATTGCAGATATATGGAATATCAAAAAATTCAGTATTCCAACCAGTGATTGCATCTGGTTGAACAGTATCCCACCAACCTAGAAATCGTAACAGAAGGTCTTGTTCATCTTGACAACGAATGTAATTTACATTGTCATTGTCATTATAATAATAACCAATGCCCCAGACAGTGATTTCATCAAATCCATACTGCTTAACTGTGATTGAAAGAAGTTCTTCTACAGCCAAATCTTGATTAGGAAAACCATTCTCACACTGGACTTCTATGTCAAGAGTGTAGACTTGCATCAAAGAACGGTCAAAACGAATGTCCTGATAGTTTTCAGCAATATAAGTGTAGATGAATTGATTGAGTCCGTAGACTAGATTTGGTTGATTCTCATACTGAGCAACAAATTCTTTTGCGTCTTTTATGGTTTCAAAACGAATGGGAGAAACGGGAGAACCTTCCAGAGTTGTGAACTTGGAAGGTTTTTTGGATGGAACATATAAGGTAGGTTTGTATTTAATTTTAGTATTAAATCGCTCACCGTCACGAACACCTCTAACAAAAATGTTGTTGCCCCATTGTGCAACGTGGGTGTAGAAATTCATAGCAAATACCTTTTAGTGTAAAAGGTTATTATAATCAAATAATTTTGAATTGTCAAGTTTTTTATTCTTGTCTTTTCTTACCTATATTATATTTGGTTTCAAGAATCCAATCATCCTTCTCTTTGAATCCTATAATCTTGATTTGAGAAAGAGGTGCTTTGGGTTCAGAGTTTCCATGAATTGTTACCAAATCCCAATCTTGCAATAATCCAGCAATTGCATTTCTACGAGAAATATCATTTTCGCTGATATTGGTGTCTTTACCATCTAGTGCAAAAAGTTCTTTGAAATGAACAATATAGTATTTGCCCTGTTTGTGTAAAATATGACACGATTGAAATAATTTCTTTTCTTTTCTTGATGCAACACCAATACGGGATAGTGTTTCACGAACCTTTAGAAAATCATCAGGTTCTTTTATTGCAACTTCTAACATGTTATCAATCATTTTCTTCCACCTTTATTCAAACTATCTTTGATAGCAGTAATTTGTTCATCAGATAGTAGTTCAAGAGCAACCTTGGCCTTTTCATTACTATAACCATAATACTCTTTCACATACTCCAGATCCTTGATCTTATTTGCTTTCAACCATGGTGCAAATCTTTTCTTGGGTCTAATTGTATTTATAAAAAAGTCAAATTTGAGTTTATTATCAATTTGATGATGAACATTCATTTCATTTACATAAAATATGGTGTCTGAAAATGATGATAAAAGGTGGTTAATAATAAATGATGGATACTTCTTTTCCCACATCGGATCATCAGAATCCATCAAATTTTCTTTTGAGAAGTTTATTGCATTCAAATACTCCTTTAGTTCATAACTCATTTGAACCTCACATTTGACGCAATCTCTGCCATACATGCAAGCAAGTTAATTTCAAAATCAGCTACAAATGCAGACTTATATTGGTAATCTGCAATAATTAAAACCAACGGTGGAACACTATCAGGCTCCAATCGTTCATATAGAGTATCATAAATTTTACGATAGATTCTAGTAGGATCATTGTCAAGATTATTCGCAACCCATTTCCTCATGTTTCCAAATTCTTTTTCTTTAAGAAATCCTACCATCTCTTTCAGGTTCTCATCAGAAATATTCACAAGAATACCAGCATCAATTTCACCTGATGCTGAATATCTTTGCAACTCATTTAAACATCTTCTCCAATCAGGAAAGAATTTTTCAATAATTCCTGCAACAGCCTTTGGATTAAACTTGACATTTTCTTCTTCAAGAATCTCAGTGATACGTTTAAAGAATTGTGCTGCAAGTTTGGGTTTCTCTTCATTTGGTATTCTAAATTCAACAACAGAACATCTTGAATGTATTGGTTCAATGATACGATTCTTAAAATTGCAAGTTAAAATGAATCCACAATTTTTATGAAACTCTTCAATGAATCCACGAAGTGCAGGCTGTGTTGATTGAGGATTTAAATAATCTGCCTCATCAAGAATTACAAACTTTCTATTAGTATCAAATGAAACAGTAGATGCAAAGTTTTTAATCTTGTTTCTGAGAATATCAATACCTGATTCTTCAGAACCATTAATCATCATATAGGTTGCATCAATTTGATTCAACATTGCCTTAGCAACAGTTGTCTTACCTACACCAGGACCACCTGAAAGCAAAAGATTTGGAATATGTTCATTATTAACAAATTGTTGAAATGTATCCTTCAATTGTGACGAAAGAATACATTTCTGAATAGTATCCGGGCGATGTTTTTCACACCAAAGATATTTTTTTTTCATAACAAAAACTCCATATTATCAATTAGATTCAAGAGCAATATAATATTCCAAATCTTGTCCTTTATGCTTGAAGTGTGAAATACCTACACTAGCCAATTGAATATGATAATCACCAGGCAACAATCTTAAATTCTCAGTTTTAAAACATAATGTTTGATTTGTCTTTGAAGTATCACCTACTGACAAAGAAAAAGTATTTGATGTTTCATTTTTACGGTCAGTAACAGTCATTGTAACTTCACCAGATTCAAAAGAATTGACTATCAAATCTGGAACACCAAGAACAGCCGCAGAGCGTTGAATTTGTCCAAACTCTTCTTGTGTCAATGTAAATTCAACATCAACATTAGGCATATGAATATCGGTTTTTGGTTCTTTGACCATATCGGTGGGAGTGTAGAAATACTTAATAGAAGTTCTTCTACCTTCTTCCTGAATATTGACAAATTTATTTTCAAAATTCAATACAGGTGTTTTGAACAAAGAAAGTGCTGATAAAAATTCATTCAAATCATAAATTGCACATTCAACCTCAAATACTTCTGGAATCTGTGCAATGGCAACAATGTTTTTCATTGCGCTCATTGTTGCAACAGTGTTTCCTCTTGTAATCAATAGATTGGAATTGATTGTTGAAAAGTTCTTCAAAATCTCACGGGTTTCATTACTTAGTTTCATTCGGTTCTCCATAGTTTAAATCATGAACATGCAATGCCATTATTGCATAGTGTATTACCTTGAGCAAATCTTTACGATTGCATCCTTCTTTTTTACCATATCTCTGAGCATATTTCAAGATATTTCCAATACAAAAGCCTTCACCATGACCAGAATCAATGATAAATTCTGTTGCTTGAAATTTATTTAGAGAATAATGCTGTTGGTAGGTCTTGTTAATATAATTAACAATTTCTAGAATCAAATTGTCTTCATTATATTTGTAGTTGATTTTGTCCACAAGTACATCCTATAAAGGCACTCCGGAGAGTGCCTGTTTCATAATCAGTTAATAGAAATCAATCTAGGTCGCTTCTCATCTGGAATAATTCTTTCCAGATGAATCTTCAACAAACCATTTACCATGCTTGCATCCTTGACAAATACATCTGATGCAAGAGTAAATGTTCTGTTGAATTGACGTTTAGAAATTCCTTTATGTAAATATACATCATCGGAATCCTTTGTCTCAACATTTTTCGCAATCACAGAACGAATAGAAATCCTATTCTCCTTTGTTTCAATTTCAATATCATCTTTCTCAAATCCAGCCACAGCCAATTCAATGGTGAAATTTTCATCATTGTGTTTGATAATATTGTATGGTGGATAATTGGAAGTTGATACATTATCAAAGAGTGAATCAAAGATGTTATCAAATCCTACACTGAGTGTTCGGAAATGATGAGGATCGTAGGTTGTAATATTGCTTGTCATGTTGTTCTCCTTTTTGAAAGCAAGATAAGAGAGCAAGACCCGAGGCATCTTACTCTCTTTAATTAAAATTGTCAGTATCATGTAGAGCATGACTGACATTAAGGACATTTACTAATGCCCTTCCCTAACTCTATTTATACAAAAAATCAATATTTTTTTCAAAAAAATAAAAAAAAATGGCGACCCGTACCGGACTTGAACCGGTGACCTTCGCCGTGACAGGGCGATGTTGTAACCAACTCAACTAACGGGTCCCATGTTTTGATTATGCTGCTTCAGCGTAATCAAGAGCGGTGTCAAGTGCTGACAACTTGACTTTTCGGTTTTTACCATACCATGCAGATTCAAGACGACCATCAGCAGTTCGGCCTTGAAGATGATCTGTCATGTAGGTAACTGCATTGAATGCTTGCCACCATGTACCTTCTGCAAACTCTGCACCAGGTTGTGTGTGAACAACTTCCAACGCTTTACTGGCCAACCTTGAGTTGACCTTTTCGTTTTCGTAATCCTTTTCATCAGAAGGATTACCAAAGACTTGATTCATATATGCAATCAAATCTTTTCTGGTGTATCTCTTCTTTCCAAGAAATTCTGCCATTTCTTTGTAATGACTCATCTTCTCACGAGCAATTCCCATCTGCTCTTTGACTGATGCAGCATCCCATTGTTTACGATGGTTTACTGTCAATTCATTGGAAGACTTTGAATTCAGAGAAAGTGTAAGAGTATTCTGGCAAACAACACGGACTGGTGTCATCCGAATATTGATTGTTTTACCATATTGATGAGGATTTGTGAACAAGAAATAATTCTCGGTCACATCACCTCTGAACAGTTCAAAAGACTCTTTTGTTTTTGCAAGTGCCCAAACAAGTTGTCCACCTTTCAATGACCCAGCAGTATGCATTTCCATATCACCTGCTTTGACATATTCTTCAAAGAAGTTAAATGCTTCTGCATTCTGTACTGGATTCCATCCTTTACCAACATTGGTCAATACTTTACTGTCCAAAGAACGGACTAAAGCTTTTTGACCTGTTGGTACTTTATTTCCATTGTGTGTTACATAGGAATCTTCTAAATCAACTGTCCAATCAAGTCCTGCCATCACCATAAATTCAGCAGGAGTTAAATCTGGGTCAACTTTGAATCCCAAACCATGCCATGGAACTTCACCCACATAGGCCATCTGTGCTTCGCCATTGATTACTTCTATTTCGTGCGACATTCGTTCACCTCAAGAAAAAGTTATTAAAACGATTGAGATTTCTCAATCTTAACTATATATAATGTTATCATAACAAAAATTAAATGTCAAGTGTTTTTTTGAGAAAATTTTTGTTTTTTCAAAATTTTTGCTGCTTTTTTCTTTGCCATGTTCAGTCGGAGATTAGAAACTTTCTGTGTAAAGTTGGTTCCTTCCATGTGGTCATATTCATGTTGAAAAACTCTCGCTGTGATTCCAGCATATTTTCCTTTGTGTTCTTCTCCATTTATGTCTTGATATGTAAATTCAATTGCATACGGACGTTTGATATTCAAAAATAGCATCGGAAATGTCAAACAGCCTTCTTCATAGAATTCTGTCTGTTCTGACTCCCAAGTAATTCTCGGATTGAAAAATATCTGATGATTTTTCATATCCAAATCAGTATACATCACAAAGGCACGAACCATCAATCCACACTGATTAGCAGATAGTCCAACTCCTCCATGAGTACTCATTGATTCTATTAGATTATCATATAATTCCTGTGGTGTCAAGTGAAAAGTTTCAGAAAAATTATCAAAATTCACATCCGACAATGGAACCTTGAGAATCGGATTATCTGGTGGTAAGAGTTGGTATATCATGCTGCAATCCTGCTAAAGTTTTTTTCTTTCTTAAATTGAATGACTGACCGAAACTTGTCAAACAATATATCTTGTTTATGGCTAATCACAAAAACATTCTGATCAGCAAATGTATTTAGAATCTTGAGAAAATCATCAGTTCCGGAAGTATCCAAAGAACTGTCAAATATTTCATCAAGAATCAACAAATTGGTGTTGGTTGAATTCTTGATCTTTGCAATTGCTCTCCAAGTGAACAAAAGTGCCAAATCAATTCTCATTTTCTCACCTTCAGAAAATGATGCATATTTGAATTCATCACGGTGTCTTGATTTTATACTTTCATTAAATGATGAATCTAAGTTGAAAGAAACAAAGAAATCCATCTGTGAAAGATAAGCATTAATTAATTGATTCATCACTGGAAGATACTTATTAATTATCTTAGTTTTGATTCCAGAATCTTGCAAAAGGTTTTTAGCTGTGTCTAAATAAACCTTGTCTTCATTTAGTTTAAGTTTGTTCTTTTCAAGAAACTTGAGTTCTGTTTTTAGTTCATGTAATCTTTCTTTGTCTTCATCATTAACTTGATTGTTTTCAAAAGATTCTATTTCTTTTTCATATCTATAGACAAACCTTTCTAATTCTGTGACCGATGAATTGATAGTTGCAATTTCAATAGAAAGATTTGAAGCTTCTTTTTCTATACTTTCAAATTCTTTAATCTTGACTTTTTCTTCTGATTCTAATCTTTTCAAATCATTTAAAGCATCACCAATCTCATGAACCTTATCATGTTTTTCTTTTATTTTCTTCTGCCGAAGTTCTTCATCAATTTCTTGTGTACATGTAGGACACACGGTGTTATCATCAAAAAATGCTAATGTTTTGTTCTCATCTTTGTATTTGTTTTCTAGTGCAGCGAATGTTGTCTGAAGCTTTGTAATTCGGGATAATGTAGTTTTTTTGTTCTCTAATGTCTCTCTGAGTGCGGAGAAGCGTTGTAGGACGGTTTGTTTTTTTTCTTCTTTCTCTACTATTAACTTTTTATTGATTAATATTTTTTGATGTTTTTCGTCAATCAAATTCTCTTTGTTATCTAAAACATTCTGAATATACTTCTCTTGAAGCCGTATTTTCTCTTCTGTGAGTTGAATTTGATTTTCATTCTGTTGAATACTTTCTTGTAATGTCTTGGACTTGATTTTAAGAATTGAATTCATCAATGTGAAAATACGAATGTCCAAAATATCTTCTACTACTTCTCTTCTATCTTTTGCAGATAACTGCATAAATGGAACAAATGTAGAAGAACCCAAAATGACTACTTGAGTGAAAGAACGATAATTTAATTTAAGAATTTGTTGTTCAAGATATTGTTGATAGTCTCTAAGAGCAGCATCTTGTGTGATTAATTTATCTTCCACATATATTTCAAAATTGTTTGGTTTGATTGCTCTGCAAACTTTTATGTGTTTTCCTGCAATTTCAAATTCAACTTCAACTTCTAAATTTCTTTCATTTACACTATTAATCAGTTGTGGCTTATTAATATTTCTAAAAGGTTTACCATACAGTCCAAAACATAGAGCATCAAGAATAGTTGATTTCCCAGAACCATTTTCACCTATAATCAGTGTGGTAGATTCTTTATTCAAAAATACTTCTGTAAATGAATTTCCTGTTGAAAGAAAATTCTTCCATCTTACTACTTTAAAATTTATCATTTCTCAAAGATTTTATTATATTGATTGTTGGTTCTAATAAAAGTGGCACATTTAGACAAATCTTTCAATTTAGATGCACCGACATATGTACATGCGCTTCTAAGTCCGCCTAATATTTCGTTCACAGTATTCTTCACTGATCCTCTATATTCAATTATTATTTCTCTACCTTCTGATGCTCTATATTCTTTCAATCCGCCAAAATGAATATCATTTGCTTTTTTTGAGCTCATGCCATAAAATTCAACAAACTTTTTTATTTCACGAATCAGTTCATATGATTGATGATAATCTTTAGAAGTGTATTCAATTTGATTTGTGACATAATGCTTTTCAATAATCTCTCCACCACCTTCATCATGACCAGCAAGCATTCCGCCTAACATAACAAAATCAGCACCACCCGCAAATGCTTTTACAACATCTCCTGGACATGTGCATCCACCATCAGCAATTACTAATCCACCCAATCCATGTGCAGCATCAGCACATTCTATCACTGCTGATAATTGTGGATAACCTACACCTGTTTGAATTCTTGTGGTACAAACTGCACCAGGACCAATTCCAACTTTAACAACATCAACACCACTTAAAATCAGTTGTTCTGTCATCTCACCAGTAACAACATTGCCAGCAATTATTTTTCCTTCTTTAAAGATTTCTTTTATTTTAATAACAAATTCTACAAACCTTTCACTATAACCATTGGCCACATCAATGCAAACATATTGTAGATAATTGCACATAGAATATACATCTAAGAATTTACGATAATCATAATCAGTAATGCCAATACTCATTGCAGCATATTGACAATTATCTTTATTTGAAAAAAATTCAACTAACTGAGATGTATCATATGTTTTTCTCAATGTAGTAAACATTTTAAATTCTGATAATGATTTTGCCATTTCAAATGTTCCTACACCATCCATATTTGATGCCATGATAGGAATACCATTCCAATCAAAATTTGCAAAGACTCTATTTAGATTTACATCTTTTCTTGATCCTAATGTTGATCTTTTGGGTTTCAACAAAACATCACTATAATCAAGTTTTAATTCATTTTCAATTCTCATATTCTTTTTAGTAACTTTGATTTAAACGCCAAACCAAATAATCTTTAGCTCCAATGTCATCATACTTCTGTTCGCCAACCAAACTGCCAACAATAACATCATCTCTAGGATGAACAAAATGAGGAAAACTGTAACGACTTTTATTCAAATGTTCATTCACAACACGGTGAGGTGTGGAAACATAAATGTCATTTGTCCATCGTTGAAGCAAATCACCCACATTAATAATGCAAGTATTAGGTATGTATGGTGCATCTATCCATTCTTCTTTTCCTCTTGGTTTGATTTGCAATCCAGGATTCTTGTCTGTAAATAATATTGTAATTGTTCCATAATCAGTGTGTTCTCCACCCCTCATTTGATTTTCTTGTATTTCGCCATTCCAAGGTGGATAATGAAGCATTCTGGTTGTTGTTGATTTTGAATACATATGTTTGTCAATTAAATACATCGGTCTTAAATCTAGTATAATTTCTATCATTGACAAAATACAATTCGTAATTAAATATAATTCATCATTCCAGTTTTTACATATTGTTTTCTGTTCTTCATTGTACCATTGATTATCTTCTCTATGTTCACACCAATTAAATGCTTCTTTCAAATCAACAGGTGTTCCAGGTGTCAAACTTTCTATCATTCCTTGATAGCCTGAATTTGATTCAGTAGACTTGTATGCTAGTTTATTTTTTTCTTCAAGAGGTAATTCAAAAAAATCTTTTGCATGATTCATGATGTCAAATATATCAATATCTGTTTTGAAATATGCAAATCCTATTGTCTTAAATGCATCATCAAATTTCTTATGTGCATTTAAATCTTTTAAATCTATTACTGGTATTTTCATGATTGACTTAAAGAAAAGGGGGAAATGAATTCCCCCTGAAAAGTTTTTATGGCATTGGTGAGATTACACCATCAACAAAGAAATCCATAGATTCAATTCCTGATCTTCCCATACCTGCTGGTACTACTGTACCATCTTGTTTAGTGAAGCCTGCGGAAAATGGAAAAGAAGCATCATATTTTTCTAATACAAACTTTTTCTTTTCTGATTCAACAATATTCACAACTTCAGTAGGAACATTCGGACCCCAAGGACTTAGATCAACACAACCTTTTTCCATGCCCCAGAATGGTGTGTCTACTTCCCAAGTTCCATCTTCAACAGATTTCATTACATGACTGTAGTAAACATCCCAATTGAACATCGGACCAGTTGCATATCGGTCAGGACCAAAAGAGTTCATTGGTGCATCATTGCCCATACCCCAAAGCGGTTTTTCTGGAGTTGATTTCTTCTGTGCAAGCATCACTACAGATGGTGAATCGGTAGTTGTAAAGAATACATCTACACCATCACTGTGCAAAGCATCAGCGGCAGCAGCATCTTTACTTGGGTCAAACCATGAATTAATCCAAACAATCTGAACTGTAATATCTGGATTTACTGATTTCGCACCAAGAGTTGCAGCATTGATATTTGAAATGATTTCTGGAATTGGATGAGAACCTACAAATCCAATCTTGTTTGTTTTGGTGAGCAATCCTGCGGTAATACCTGCCAAATATCTTGCTTGAAATAATCTACAATTGTAGTTATTCATGTTCTCAGCAGTTTTAAATCCTGTGGCGTGCATGAATTTTACATTTGGAAATTTCTTTGCTGTACTTGCCATTGGTTCCATATAACCAAATGATGTACCAAATACCACATCATGCTTTCTTGCTAGTCTACTGAACACTCTTTCCGAATCTGCTTCTGCTACAGATTCTACATAATCAAATTCATATCCAGATTCAACCATACCTTGATAATGGCGCATACTCCATCCACCATCACTTTTTGGGCCTACAAGAACTAATCCTGCGGTTGGTTTTTCTGCTGCAATTGCAACAATTGAAAATGTTATTAATGCAATAAACATTAATGCACTAACAATTTGTTTCATTCGTTCTCCTCTTTTGAGATAAGTTAAACATACAAAATTGATGCATCATGCATCATCATAATGTGGAACACCCACATTAATTCTTTTCATAACTCTAATTCACTTGCTTCAAGATACAAAGATTTCATCATTCCTGATAATCTTGTTTTGTCAAGTGAAATATCCAATTCATTGACATAATTTTCAAGCAGTGAAATAGTGTCTTCTGATTTGTCCACAATATCATCAGACACATTTTCAGCATTTAAATCAGAAAAGTCTTCTACTATTTTTACATCATGAGCATTACTTTTTAAAAGTTTGTCTATGAATAAGTCAAACTGATAAAGGTCAGATTTGTTTACAACCACAATCTTGATATATTTTTCAATCACAGAATCAAAATCAAAACTTGAATAATTGTATGTGTTATCATCATAATATATCTTTTTGAATATATGATGCGGATTTAATACACGCTCAAGTTCTCTTGTTTCAGTGTCAAAGATATGAAATCCTCTTGGACATTCATAATCTGACCATGTTATTTCATAAGTGTTACCAAGATAGTAAACATGACCATCATCTGATTTCTTGTGAAAATGTCCTGAAAAAACTGTATCAAATTTATTGAATATATTTCTTTCATAACCATTTTCAGCAAAATGGCCTGAATGCATTTCAAAACCATTTATCTCCAAATGACCCATTGCAATTTGAGCCTTTGTTTCGTTTATTGCATTCATAGTTGAAGCAAAGTTTTCACTATTAATCCAAGGAATCATCATAATAGGTGTATCATCTATTTGAATGGTTTTACATTCTTCATAAATGTGAATATTATTAAATCTTCCATGAATTAATTCTCTTAAAGAATTTACATGATTGGTGTTTCTATAAAATATGTCATGATTACCAGCAAGCATATGCACAGTAATATTATTATCCACAAATGGTTGTAAAAACCTTTCACGAAAATCTTTGGCAATTTTATATGAAACAAATTTGCGTCTGTCCATTACATCACCAAGATGAATCACTGTTTTAATGTTCTTCTCTTTCAAATAAGGAAAGAATGTTTCTTCCCAAAACTTGTAAAAGAAATCATTAAAAACAATACTGTCATTTCTTGCTCCGAAGTGCGTATCAGTAATTAATGCTACTTTCATGCTTTACAAAACTTCTCAAGACCCTTTAGTTTTTGAACTTTTTTTTTCTTTGTTTTATAGACTTCTTCGTCTGGTAGGAAATTCTTCTGAAGATATTCTACATAATAATTGCTCAATTCTTCATTGTCTTCTATACCAATAATAGAAGGATCAAAATTCATGTTTTCAATAATCTTGTGTTTTATGTGTTGTTGTTTCTTTTCTTTTTGTATTCTTCTTACAAAAGCATAAAAAACAATCTGTGTAAAATATCCAAATGGATTCTTATACTTTTCATGGTCAAAATTATGTGCATACTGAATACAATTTTCAATACCATCCAATATCATTTCATCACGATATGTATAATTAATAAAATTCGGCCGATAGGAAAGATGTGTTGCAATCTTTAGAAAACACTCTCCCAGATACTCTGGGATTGGAGGTGATTCTTCTCCTTCATTCTCTGCTTCAATAAAACTTTCTCGCCAATCCTTTATAGCAGCATAAAATTCTTGGTTGTCAATATAGTGCTTTTTGCTCATATTACTCCGATGCAAATAAAAACATTGTATCATAGAAAAAAATAAATGTCAAGAAAAAAATATTGAAAAAAAAAAACTTGACATTTGCTTTTTGTTCTTGTAGTATAGCAGTGTGAGAGGTTGATCAAGATATTTTAATTCTATGTATTTCATATTCAAAGTGTTCGCTATTATAAATATTGATTCTTTCT
>Ga0222715_10001506_pt1 | contig 22123 bp, 15 predicted proteins | sample C33_9DmetaG_FD_165056 | JGI IMG/M metagenome (GOLD analysis project Ga0222715, IMG submission 165056) | Estuarine water microbial communities from San Francisco Bay, California, United States - C33_9D | ecosystem: Environmental > Aquatic > Marine > Unclassified | place: USA: California... | reverse complement strand
GTATTTACCGGAACTGCAAGCCTCGCACAATGTGCCATTTTGCCCCGTGTACCCGGCATTGCACACACACTGCTGAATTTTCGATGCGCCTACTGGCGACAAGCTATTCGCCGAGCAATCCACGCACGCCGTGCTCGCTTCATTCGCATAGTTTCCAGCGGGGCAAACGGTGCAGTTGTCTTCTGTCATGGCACCGGTACTCGCGGATACCTTGCCGACGGGGCAGATTGTGCAATTTGCGTCCCCAAGCACATGCTTGTATTTACCGGAACTGCAAGCCTCGCACAATGTGCCATTTTGCCCCGTGTACCCGGCATTGCACACACACTGCTCAACTTGCGACGCGCTTACTGGCGAATTGCTATGCGTCGGGCAATCCACGCACGCCGTGCTCGCTTCATTCGCATACTTTCCAGCGGGGCAAACTGTGCAGGTGCCTTCGGTGGTGGCGCTGGTGCTCGTCGACACTTTGCCCGGTGCACACGTCGTGCAGTTGGCGTCCCCAACAACATGCTTGTATTTTCCCGCCACACACGCGGTGCAATTGGTTCCGTTTGCACCTTGATATCCGATATTGCAAAAACAGTCGTCAATGTCATCATTGTCGGGGACATCCGAAAACGAATTATTTGGGCATGAAAAACATCGTTTTTGATCAGGCCCTACGTATTTACCCTGGGCACATGTACCGCATGTTGACTGGCCCGTGGCAGATTGCAGCGCAGCCTGACAGTTGACACACTTTTGTGGCCCTGGTATATTTTTGTACTTGCCAGCGGCACACGCCGTGCACCCAAGTGTGTGGTTTCCCGTGTACCCAACATTGCACAAACAGGTCTCCGCGTGACTGCTGCTGTTCCGTGACTGTGAATTTACAGTGCAGTTCACACAATTGGCGCGCGTTTCATTTGAAAATGTGTTCAGTGGACACACTACACACGAACTCGCAGATGTGGCAGCAACACCTGTATCGGACTGGAACGCAGACCCGGGTTCACACAATGTACATTCTGTTGGGCCATTGGAATCTTTGTATTTTCCATGTTCACATGCCCGGCATGCGGTTCCATTTGAGCCGTAAAATCCCTTGTTGCAAATGCAATCCGAAATGCTCGTGCTTCTGGCAGAAGAGTTTGCATGTGTGGGACAGCGCGTGCACGTGTTGCGCCCGTCAATCGAGTAGGAGCCCGCTGCACAGGGCAGGCACGTTGTGTTGGAATCTGCCCCGGTTTCGGTAGAAAACGTGCCCCTTTCACACAAACTGCATGCTTCGTTCCCGGGGCGTGCCTTGTATTTCCCTTGTATACACAAGACACACCGCGTCCCATTGCTGGAATTGCGCGTGTAACCTGCGTTACACATACAATCGCCGATGCCTTTGCTGTTATCCTTTGCTTGTGAATTCTCTGGGCAGGATACACACCCTGCGTCGAGGGCGGACGAGTATGTGTTTGCTGGGCAAGGACCACACGTTGAATTCTCGCCAGCCTCCGAAAACAGGCCGGCGGCACATTGGGTGCACTCAGCAGATCCCGAGATGTTTTTGTACTTTCCGGCTTCACATGCAAAACAGCTGTTATGATCGTTGGCTTGCACAGTATACCCGGCATTACACTGGCAGAAACTGATATTGTGTGAGCCAGGCTGTGATTTTGCGTCTCGTGGACAGGCTGTACAGGAAGCCCTGTTGTCGGAGCTGTATGAGTCTGCAGGACAATCCGTGCAGTTTGTCGGGGAGACCCCGCTCGTGGACTCCAGTTTTTTCCCAGCTGGGCATAATGTGCATGGTTCTGAACCCCGGCTTGGTTTGTAGGTTCCTTCGTTACATGTTTTGCAGCTAGGAATTTGTATGTCATATTTTTGTGGACCAAACCAAGCTGACGACTCTACTTCTAAAGAATCTTGATTTTTATGGTTTGACCTCATATAATCTGACGTTAGTGGTATGGGTTGCTGTCCACATATCCCCATATAAAATCTATGGGCATTTGATGCCGTTTGATATGTCGATTTATACAAAACTACACCAAAATGTTGGTTTGCATCATATAAACCTTCTGCTTGCTCCCATCTAGCTCCATAATCCATATTTCGCCACCAATGTATACCAAAATAATCATTTGATAACATATAACTGTCAAAATTTGCAACTTCACATGTATAATTGTCTAATCTATGCCACGAATCCGTTGAGGCATCCTTAAAAGTCGGTGGAAAATCACCCGATTCAGTAGCCCAAGTTGGCTTTGAAAATTGTTTAAAGGGTTCATTTTCTGCCATTGTATACCCCGCATTGCATTGGCAATCCAAAACATTTGAACTCCCCAAGGATGCCGACATGAACCTGTTACACGGCACGCACTGCGTTCGCCCTGATTCATATTGATTTGCAGGGCACTGCTTGCACGTGGCGCTTGAGTTTTGCCCGGTTTCTGTAGAGATGTACGAGGCGTTGCATGAGGTGCACTCGTGCGATCCCAAACTTGTTTTGTATTTGCCGGCTTGACATGCCATGCACGTGGGCGCGTGTTCTTCTTGAAAAAACCACATCGAATTACCAAGTTCCTCATGTCCGTCAGGATGTTGCCCTGACGCCCAAACATAGTATTGCTTATTATTATCTTGAGTCATTGGCACCGGTTCAGTTCTGCATATTTTTATTCCATAATTGTCACTATTTTTTTGTCGCATCAAAACAATACCCCACAGTGTTTCATCTTGGCTCATGGTCTCATAATTTTCGTATATTTGCCTCAACTGTAGTGAAACGGATGATGCACTTGACCAACCCCTAAAGTAAGGATAACCATTACCTGTCGTATAACTACCATCACAAATATAATCGTCTAGGCTATACCATTCACTTACATTTGTAAATATATCAGACAATGACGATTCAACTCCATCATTTAAAGACCACCAACTTGGCTCTGAAAAGCTTGCAAACGCCGCTGGGTCCATTTTTGTATATCCCTGATTGCATTGACAATCCTCGACATTATCACTACCCGCATTTGCCGACATGAAACTCTCACACGCCAGACACTGTCTTCGTTCAGATTCATACTCATTTGCAGGACACTGCTCACACGCATCTTCCGAGGTTTGCCCAGTCTCCGCAGAAACATACGACTCGTTGCAGAACGTGCACTCGTGCGATCCCAAACTTGTTTTGTATTTGCCGGCTTGACATGCCATGCACGTGGGCATCTGTTCGTTTTGAAAAACCCACAACGAATTTTTAATTTGAAAAAAACTGTAAATATCGTAGTCTTCATTTGAGTAGTCTTGCTTATTATTTTCTTCAGTCATTGGCACGGGTCTAGTTTTGCATATTTTTAAAATCCAATCGTTGTCAATTTTTTGCATCAAAACAATACCCCACAGTTTTTCATTTTGGGTCATTTGCACATAATCATTGTATATAGTATCAAAATTATCTTTTACTTGATTTCCATTCACTGGACCTTTGAAGTACTTATTACCGCCATCAGCACTGGAAATGAATTCAAAAAAACCATCACAAATATAATGGTCTAGACTATACCATTCATTTACATTTGTAAATGTATCAGATACTGAAAATTGAACTTCATCATCGTCAACGAACCAACTTGGCTCTGAAAAGCTTGCAAACGCCGCTGGGTCCATTTTTGTATATCCCTGATTGCATTGACAATCCTCAACATTATCACTACCCGCATTTGCCGACATGTTCACTTCACACGCGTGACATGTTGTGCGCATCTCTTCATATGTATTCACAGAGCATTGCTCACACGTTTGATTTGACGTCGCACCCTGGTCTGTCCCAATGAACCCCGGTTTACACAGTGTACAATTTGCATCGTCGCCAACGTCTTCCTTGTATGTACCCGGAGCACAAGCCGTGCAATTATCCTCCACCAAGCTATAACCCGCATTACACTCACAATCATGCACACTGGTACTATCCGGCGGAGAAGTAGAATCGCTCGGGCAATCCTGACATGTACTCGTGCCATCGGTATACGTCCCCGCCTGGCAGGTGCTGCAATTGTTCGCATTTGCCATGCTAGAAAATGTTCCGCGTGGACACTTTGTGCAATTTTCGCTACCACGCGTCAGTTTGTAAAACCCAGCGTCACATGCACTACAGGCTTGCCCATTTGGACCGGTATACCCAGCGTTGCACGTGCAATTGGACACATCGGAGCTCAAGTTTCCAGACCAAGAAGCGTGAGGGCATGGCACACAGGCGCTCTGATCGGGACGAGCATAGTGAGCCTCTGTGCACTGAAAGCACGACACATTGTGCTGCGAAGGGGCGCTGGTTCCACTGAGACAACGATCACACAGGTGATTACCTGCGTGCGTTTTAAACGTGCCGACTGCACACGGTTGACACGGAAGTCCGGCGTTTACGGTATAATTGGCGTGCGTGGTGAAACCGGCACGGCAGATACAAGATGTGACATTTGGACTTGCAGGTGGCGCTTCTGTGTTCATTGGACAGGAATGGCACGATGTCCTGTCCTCGCTCGAAAATGTGTTGTTCTCGCACGGCTCGCAGGTGCGCGTGCCATAGAACGGGGCAAATTTTCCCGCAGCACATTGTTGGCATGTTTTGTTCACTGCTACGGACCCCGGGGGGCACGGATAACACCATATACTGGCATTGCCAACATGACCAGGGTTGCAAGCACACGTTTGCGAGGCTTCGTTCCAATGACTATTGTCCTGGCATGCATTGGCCGAGCAATTGTTGTCGGTGTCCGCATACATGGTGAGCCCGCGAGAAAAGTTGCAATGGATATATTCGTACCTTCCACGCAAGCATGTACTTGATTCCAGTTGCGAGATTTGCACCACAAAAAGCGCAAAAAAAGGGAATACATGACACCTGAAGAGGTGCCAAGACATTCACACACGCAACAGAACTGGTTTCACTCCATATATAGTGTCAGCACACGAATTGGTGTGTCTATTTCAAGGTCAGACACAGTCACTTTGCCACGTTTCAAAATACAACTATTTTTGTATTTCTACGCGCCTGTCTTTAAAAAACAAAACGTCAGGAGAATGGAATGTCACCGAAAAAAATTGTCAAAAATGAGCGATACGGAACAGGAGGTGGAAAACGGTCCCAAGTCCAAGCAGGAAAAGAAGCAGGAGGAGCCACTGGAGGATCGCATCAAGAATCTGCAGAAGACGATTCAGAGGGATAACCTAAGTCTCGAGAAAAACCTCGTCTCCATCCGGCGTGAGGAGTTGAAGCTCATGAACATTGAGCTTGCTCAGAAAACTCGCATCGCGAAAAGAGACAAGTGAGCAGTTCGGATTTGGTGTGATTGGTTCCAACACCATGTAGATGCGACTTTTCAGTCTCAATTTTTAACATTGATTGTTCTTTGCAATAAATGCTGACATTTTCGATACAGTTCACGTCTAGTTTCAACCACATTTTCAATCAATTGTCATATTTTATATTTATCTCGACGCAAGTTTTAAACATAGTAGAGGTGTTCTGGATTTAGTATATAAACAACATGATCGAACATGTAAAAATGAGTGATAGTGAGAGCTTGTACAACAGCGACGACGACATTATATCGGTAGATTGGGAGGAAAGTAACAGCGATGGATATGACTTGCGCATGGATGATTTTGAATTACCGGACTTTGCCTCGTTTCCGTACGACTTTCCGTACGACACAGGTGAAATGGACACAACGTTGGAAGCAGGCGCACCACCACACGACGAGGTAGATTTTCTGCAGCCGGTGCCCAATTGGGAGGAAAACGCAATAGTAGAGGCTCGGGAAAAATATTCGTCGTTTCCAGAGGTTTGGTCGAAACGTAATAATTATTTAGGAGAATATGCATCGGCAGTCCGAGGTGAAAAACAACACAAACAAGACACAATGCGGCGACTTCTTCAATATTCACCTGAAACCGTTGACAAGGTCCTTGACAGAAAGTTACGGCAAAGCATGAAGACGGAAGACATGGAACAGACCCGGAAATTTTACACACCAAAATCAGACGTTCGCGATGTTATGGGAAAGGGAGCAAATATGATAGCTAAACATGTACTGAGACATTCTCATGGTCAAAAATACTTGAACGACGATGTTATCGACAAAATTTTGCGATATATTGACCGGGACATGAGTCTGCGAGGAGTTCCCGTAAACATCAATGGCCCACGACCAAACTTCCAGGACGCCTATGCCACAGGATTAGAGTTGGCTGCGCTGGGAAGTCGCGACATTTGGAAACAGCGTGAATATCTACATCCCATGTATCGCCAGCCGTACAGTCCATTATTGGAACCTGATGAACCAAGGTCACCAGCCGAGCTCGCCGCCATCGCGAAGGAATATCGTGACAGGCGAAACCCAGAAGAATGGGCGCGGCGGGCCGTCTATTCAACCGTTGCGAATCAATCTTCTCATCTTGTTGATTTAATTAACAGTTATATGTAGTCCCCGTCCACACTTTCTCTTTCCACATCAAAACTATATAAACACCCGAAAATTGATCAGAGTATGACTCTTTTTCTTTGTCCGTGCTCCACCCAAATGTCCATTGTGACGGATTTGATCGTGGTTGTCTTATTTCAAAACATCCTTCTTCTTTTTCTCACTTACACACTGTACAAAATTCCCAAAATGTTCGCGTCCCCAAGCTACGCGGGTCCTAAATACCAACTCATCCAAAGCACCTAGGCCTTGGCTCAGGCCCTTTTTCTCTTGTGCAGATTGCAACCGTCAGAAGTACAAGTGGACAATACAAATTCGATCTTTTGGGTGAATAATTGAAGCTCTTCGTCTTTTGCTTTCACAGCATTTTGCAATTCAATCTTTTTTTGTTCGAGCTCTTTAATGGTTGTATTTAGGGTTTTGATTTGTGTTTTCTCGAACACCTCATTCTGTAATTCGAGGTTTTTCGTTTCAAGCTCTCGGATTCTTGCATCTTGTCTTTCGATTCTTGCCTTCTGAATCACGTCGTAGTCCTTTTTGCGCTGGCGACTCTGCTGTGCTGAATATCGATTTTTCAGCGCACGCAGTTTTTGTTTTTCGTTTTTTTCCATGTTATTCACCGTGGTATTCGGAAACTCGGCCAGGGTCCCATGTGCTTCTGGGCTCAATTGGGGCGAGTCAGGCGAGGCCTCGCGAGTTGTCATTGCCTCAAATATATCCAGACCTTCGCAAATGTCTTTCGTCTCAATCTTCACGTCGGTTGTGTCTGCGGCGCATACGAGAAGATCTTGCAAGCTGTCTTCGCAAATGTCTTTCGTCTCAATCTTCACGTCGGTTGTGCCAGCGGCGCAAACGAGAAGATCTTGCAAGCTGTCTTCGCATACGTCAAGACCTGCAAGCGGCGTACCATGCTCGTCGTTTAAATACAAATCCATGTGCACGCGAGAGTCCTCGCCAAAACTGCCCGCTGCAATATGCCCTTCTTCTAGCATGTAGTCACCGGGATTGTCCATTTTTTTGCAAAGTACGTCCGATGATGGCCCTGTTTTGTGCGAGCATGTGCTTCTTGCCACGTATTAATTGTCCTTCCGTTCATGTATTTCTATTTCAATGTGGCGGCACTCGAATGTTTTGCCTTTACGATAAAAAATACAAAACACAACCCAAGCGTATTTCTTTGCAACTATATATGTAAATACTTTACTTAAAAAATGTTGGGAAATTGTATATCTTCTGTAATCAATTCTAAACTTTGTCTGTTTTTTTGGAAATGTATGCCGTGGAAACTAAAAAATGAACCGATCCTGCCCACGTTTGACCATGAGGTGTGCGTGGAAAACAGCAACAGCTTGGTTGTCGGGGTAGAAGGCAAGCATGTTGACCTTTTTCAGATCACGACGACCAAAGAAACCTGCACACAGGCGTGTGCAGAAGTGTTGTGTGGGAATGTGTCGTCTGTCGTGACAAACGCATGTGAATGTGCACAGACATTGCTATTGACGCTCAGTAATCACCTCTCGTGTCCTGATAAAACCAAGCGCGGCAGGTGTAATCTTTTGGAGCCCAGAGATGGAGTGTTTGAATGCCAGACAAAGCAAAAATTGCAACGACGTTTTTGCACCCACCCGCCGTATACGCGAAGCAACTGTGTGCACCGTTTGACGCCGGGGTATAATGATTTGGTCTATACAATGACATATTATGATATGGAAAACGACGTGATCATACTGTCAGCTGCAATTTCTTTCATCTTGTTTTGCATGAGCTTCTTGTTTTTACTGATTTATCAAAAACGCCACCACATGACATGGATTACGCAACGCTAAGCTTGCTTTGTCAAAACAATATAGCAAGTTTGAAGCGAGTGCCGAACGTGTTCGAGTCCAACCTAATGGTTTAGAGTATATATAAGACAAAAACACGATGGAAGAATGATGTACTGGAGGTATCGGATTCGAACATATGGTAAAACAAAATGCTCGAACCGTAAAACTTCTCGAGACGATAGAGCGAAGCCCCGCGGTGCAAAACGCCATCAGCGCAATCAGTCTTGACATGTTGCGCACCATTAATATGATGGCATTCGACACAACGGTGAGTCAAAACATGGCACAGGAGCACACGGGGGATTTTTGCAGCAGCAGTTATTACCGGGCGTTATGGAATCTTGCCCGCATGGGTACGAGTAAAAATATTCAAGACTCCGGTTGCGTCCTGCACCGCCACGTGTACGAGGTGTTGCGATGCGGAAACATTCGAGAACGGTGTTTTGTGATCATGAACTTGTTATGCAAGGAAACAAAATGCCACATCTTTCTGTGGATCTTGGAGCATGCCAAACAGTACAAACAGTCGGTGCTAAACATGCGTGTCATCCACGAGTACGCAAAAAAGTTGGATGACAAGAAGGTGATAAATTCGTATTATATTCGCAAAGTGCTGTCGCATCAAGACGTTCTCGACCGCACACAAGTGCGTGTGCCGCGCAAGTTGGAGGACCGTGAAAAATTCCGCCTGCGCCGACAAGACGTAGTTCCGTCGATATCACACCGGGAGTACCGCTGTTTGCTGCTAAACCGAAACATTGAGACTGACACACCAAGTTTGCCGATGCTCCCATGGATGACTGGGCATATGCACTGGGAGTTAAAAAATGTAAATGGAGACTTAAAACATGCAAAGGCACTTGGTAACACATTGATCTGTGGTATTTCAGGTCACACTGATTTACTGCTTACATTTTGTAAAGTTTTTAATTCGTATGACATGCATGCTTTGACCCTAGTGGCCATGGTTTGGCTTGTTGGCAGTGACCACCATTCTCCATGCGAGGTGTTACTGGCAGCAAGTCTGCACGGCGTGCAATACGACAGTGAAGACGCAATTTTGTCGACGTACAAAATCCTTGACAACTTGCATGCCCGAGGAAACCACAAGGTCCCCAAGTTTACAGAGTAGTTTTCGACTCGGGTTGCTCCTGGTCCGTCTTTGCCAGCACCATGCGTTTAGTGTCAAAACATAACGCATAAAGTTCGTGTTTCGACGCCTCGTCCAGTGCGTATTCGTGCATCGCGAAACGCGTAATTTGCTTTCGCAGCAGGGAAACTCGTGGCGATTGTATAAAATCAGCGTCTTGCACCAATTTCATTAATGCAGTGTGTAACTGTGTTTCGGTGTTGCGTGGCCATGCAATGAATAAAATGTTTGCAATTTTGAGCCACTGCACACATGTGCGCTCCGAGGGTAAAGCTGCTTGATTGTTCCACATGTTGTGTAAGAATTCACCAACCACAACCACGACACACGAACGGAACGTGCTCTTGGTAAGTAGGAAAAAAAAAGACAAAAATCGGAGATTGTAGTATATGTCACGCTCACTTGCTTGCGGGCAAGAACGTACAGTGTACAGTAGAAACGAAGCCCAACGCTCGGTGTAGGTGCGCCGCGGCTGGCGCAATTTGTAAGAGGTGACGAGCGCCTGGAAAAGCGAGTATTTGAGCACGGGGTTATCTTGGAGATGCACGGGAAGGGGGCCCACGGTATTTTCCAGCAATACATCCGCACTTTCGTCGCGCACGGCGACTTGTGTGACGAGTAATAGTAATGAAACACATGTGTCACTGGAAAGGGTATTCAAATCGAAATCACTGCCGACAAAGGCAAAGTCCCGAAGACAGCACAGTGTATTCTCGTTTTGCACCATGAATCTGGTGGAAATGCACAACTGCTGCGCGTATTCTGCAAAGTGGGATTTTTGCGATTCCCACCTTAAAGCGTTGGCAATTAACCAACAGAGTGTGTGACGTTGTACCGTAATTCCCGATATTTTTTGGGTGTGCAGGAGTCGCGCCACCAAGTACAGAAACGCCGAGGCGTTTGGCAGGAAGTTCTGGGTAGTTGCAAACGTCAACAGATCGACTGACTCATCGAGAGTCGCCATTACGTCACGTATCGTATTGTACACAAAGTCACTGCGGAACGTGTTGTGGAGGAGACTTGTCCATTTGAGTATGACGTGTATAAATCGCACGACCGAGGACAACATGTCGGTCTCAGACGCGTTGTGATCGGTCATGTAATATCGTTTTACCAAAATGCGACGAGCAATCACGATGCATTTCGCGTACAAGTCCGATGCGTCTGGACTGTGGAAGACGGTAGGACCGTGCATTTCTACGTAATACACAATTGCATCAAAACACGCGCAGGTGGACTGGATTGGAAGGTTTTTGTTGTGCAGAGTTTGCACAAAATGCAGCAGGTTGTGGACCAAGACATGCTTTCCAATGCCCGGAACGTTTTGACCAACAAGCCAACGTAAGTTGTGCAATTCCAGTGCGGGCGGCACCGAACTTGCACACGCTTCGAGGTATTCAAAGTGCTCTTTCACAAGAATGCAAAATAACTCTTCGCTTATCTCGGGCTTCGACAGCGTCAGGTCGACAAATGCGGCCGTAACCCCCCATATGCCCACAAGATGCTGAGAAAATTGATTGTATTTAGCGTGATGTATAAGCTGCGAGATCGCCTGTAGAAACAAGCCACAATCATAACAACCCACTGTCTCACCTTCTGTGTTGTCGATCGCAGACTGCATGCAATCGATGAGCATGTTTAAAAGTTGGCGAAATGATACGTCGTCCTTCCTTACCGTTTTGACACCTTTCAAGCCACACAAGGTGTGCATCAAAAACACATCAAACTGCACACTACCCAGTTGTAGAATCGAAATGTGATATCGCACGAAGCACACTAGATTGAAAAAGGAATTCGATTCCATTAGACGAGTTTGGCACAAAACACAACTCGTCCACAAGTTTTGAAATGTATTTAGCACGTCGACGGGTATCGTGCGAAACTGCTTGTGCTGATCATGCCGATATTCTGTAAACATTCGCAAAGCGTCTGTCGTGTGTTCTATCATGGCAAATGTTTCACTTTGTGAGTTTGTGCCGTCCAGGTGCACGCCACCAAGCCAATTGCAATGCCGCAGATATTTTGCCTCGTCCATGCCGACAATAGGCACCGACACATCCAGATCCTCGCGCGACAAGACATTCATGTCAATGCATCGAAAAATGGTCTGGCGCTCATGTTCCGCCAGATCGTGTAATCGCACTACAATTCCCCATAAAAAACTAACCAACACATCTCGCTGCTCTGTGCTTTGGGGCCTGTTCTGCAAGTATGCGACAACGGATGCCACGATGTTGCAGTCGCACATCCCGTCCGTGTGCGAAAATATGATGCGCACCATGCACGTCGGGATGCAAGTGTGCAAATGCATCTGGCACGACAGTCTTGCCCTATTTTTCCGCAAAATCATTTTTACGTGCTCGCAAAACTCGCGGTTTTGCACGGACACCATTTTTGAAAGCACTGGAATCGTTGCGAGTGCATCCACATAACTGTCATTTTCTTGTAGAATTTCAAAAATCAAATTTGAACGCTGCAGCATAACAAGCGCAAAAGGTGAGTTGCTTATATTTCTGTTTGGTTCATACAATAAAATACCAGACGTTTAGACGCACAAAATGTGTCATTTCACGGTAACTCATAGATAGGACGCTTTTCATTTTCCGTAGTCAACGTGCCAACCCTAAATTCGTGGGACCCGCAGCACCATATACACTACGGACGCGACGTATGCTTTAAACCCTTGGTGCTTGTGATCTTGACGCAGGTGTTGACGCGTTTTCCACCTTTTCCCACATGCATGCCGACTTTTCGGTAGTTTTTCCAACACTTCATGATCACGCATTTTGATATACCTTATATATGCGCCTTGCATGTGCGACACCTCTTTTGTGTTCCAGTATCATTTTATTTGCAAAAGGGTATATTCCTGATGCGAAGAATCATTTTGTCCGATGCTTGAGGACTTTCTTCACATTTTTAGGGTAACATGACATAAAAGATTTTGATATATATACATGGCATATTCAGAGCACAACATGGGTGTGCAATGCTGTGGCATTTTCTGGAGTCGTATTCTACTACTCCGTGCAATTTGTGTGAATATTTCGTTTATTGCACTCATTTTGATTTTAGTTTTGATCAACCAAAATCCTAACATTGGAAATTGGGTTTCTATACACGACACGCGTGTGCTCACATATCACCGCAGCTGCAACGCCACAGATCCGGCGGCAAAGCGTTGCGCCCTGGCAACTGCGGTGGATCAATACGTCAACAGCATCACAACAGACGTGCAATGCACCGCGGAAAGTCATTTTTATGAGGACCCACGGAGCACAAAAGGCCTGGTCTGGCGTGAAAATGAGCCCCTATTCCGTTATGTGTTTGTAAACAAACCCACATTCTCCCTGCGTTTTTGGGGAGACATTTTTAGATATTTTAACTTATCCGTGGCTCTCGTGTATGTGTACACTGTGTCGCTGTGTTTTCAACTTTACACCTTTTATTATGAATACCGACGCAAACCGGCCTTTACAGGAAAAGTCATTGGCACCCTGTACACGGGTAAAACCCTCGAAGGACAACCACTGCTTGCCAGAGACGCGCAAGGCCAAAACGTGTTCGACCTTACCACGGCTGACGAAGCCGCACATCTAAGCGCGTCGACTGTGGACATATTTCGACCCGAACATGTGACCGGTGCAACAGCGCTCACTGACTCAGGCGCTGTCTCTGCCGTGTGTAAAGTCTCCCCATGGGATCCAGGATTTGCCGACGGGGCGTCCTTTTTGCGTTGGGTCGAATACGGGCTGACGTCCAGCGTTCAAATTGTCGTATTTTCGCTGATGATGCAAAACACATCCGTCAACGAGGCAGCGATGCTGCTCCTCCTCCAGCTCGTGCTGTGTTTACTGGGATATATTGTCGAGTATGAAATTGACGGGATTTACGGTGTCTGCGAAGACGACCATCGCTTTGTTTCGGAGACGCAATTAGAAAAAACGATCCGCAGCTTTCGACTCTGCTTTGTGCATTTGACGGCTTGGGTTGTGCACATTGTCTTGTGGAGCATCATTTTTGAAAACTTTAACCGTTTTGACACGGACGCAAAGCACTGCGTGCAAAAGTATCCCGGTGCTCCTACGTTTGTGCGGGTCCTTATTTACTCGCAAGGTGTCTTTTTCAGCTCCTTTGGACTCGTGCAGTTTTTACAAGTCTGTGTTTTAGTCGTCTGGTTCCAGTGGATACACAGAGTGCCCAGTGGCAAAATTTACACAAGGAACATTGCGCGGTGGCAGCGCATAACGGCCTATGGTTATGCAGTCTTAAATGTTGTGTCGAAATTTTTTATTGCGATTATTCTGTTAGGTGGCCTGACATAAGCCGATTTCCGCAACTGGGCCTCCGTCCGCAACCTCCATTTCTACCTTGTGTTCCCTTTCTCGTCTAATAAACAACTTTACTTTTTTTCATTTTCCGTCTCAAAATTTCAAACAACGTTCCTGGGCGCACGAAATGACTCAGGTGACTGTCGTAGCGTTGTGCGTGTGGGAGTGGCTACTTTGGTGCAAAATATACACTCGGAAAACCCGAGGCAAATCTCGCCAGATGAGGGCAAGCGCTAAGATCGCGCACACAAAGATGCTCGGAATTGAAGTCACGATGGACGTTTTCACACAGCCACACACGTTGAAGGAAACGAGAATAATTGCACCCAGAATCAGCCAATCGAACCCGAATAACAAACCCAGAAACCCCAACACCACAGCGGTAATCATGATAAGCACGTCAGCGGGAAGGTTGCAGCAAATGCCCACTCCATTCTTTACGCTTTTTACGGTGTTGGAATATCCAAAAGCATGTTCATGTGGAACAACATGCGCCTGATACATGGGTTGCGCGACCATGTTGTCGTGTGGCGTGTTTTCGAACAGTAAAGGCTCATCTTCAACGTGTTGGACAAATACTGGTGGTGTTTCTGCGTTGGGTGGTAGCATCCAATGGAAAGAGTTTCTCAATCTACAGCAATAACTATATATGAATGTTCACACATAAAAATGTTTCTGAAACCATGCAATCAAGCTTGGACGCCATGGGCATTTCAAGCGAGTCCACAGCATTTATGCATTCGGAAATTCACAATTTGCTGTACACATACACGTTTGAGAGGGAGTGGAATGCAATTGATTTCGAACTCGTGGACAATATCTTGTACTACACCCCGCATACCACCCACATTCTCACAGATTCAAAAACGGGTGCCTCCAACTTTAATGAATGCAAGTGTCTGGCCGAGTTTTTATTTATGATAACAGTTGAGTTGAAACTCCCTTTTTTTTTCTGCAACATGATGCGGCAGTTTATTGAGCACGTCGTGCTCATGGAAGATGCAAAAGCCTCTGGCTTTGTCTTTGAGAATTTATGCCACGTAAACGAGAGCAAGTTTATTGAATACTGGCATCTTGCGCTGAGGCGTCTCTTGCATCGCTTCACTTCGTCTCCAAAAACAAACGATTCCAATTTACCGGTGTACCAACCTTCCAAAGTATGCCAAAACATTGCTGGGTGCTGCGACATCCAATCAGACAAAAGTCTGAAGCCCATCCATAGCACACAGTGCGAGTAAGCATGTCATGTCAATAAATGTATTCTGCGCAAACAGATGCTGTCGTGAACTATTCCTCAGTGCCAATGATTGATACAAGAGCGCTGTTGTTGCAACATAGCGCTTTGGTAGTTCAAAGACAAACGTCAAAATATGCACGAAAATTCGACCGGGAACAATCAGCAAAGATTTGGGGCAGGTGTTGTCGTTTCTGATCGGCATCGAAAGGCAGGCAAACGTGACCACGGCCGAAGTCATCGCGTAGGTCAGTGTTGACAAATCGAGATACTCGGAATTAAGGATATTTTCTTGCACCTTGTGCATGTAAAAACTGCATGTTTCCATTTACTGGGTCAGTTTTTCATGTATATACGTAAATGTCCGATCTGAGTGAATTTCATACACACGAGCAGAGTTGAAAAACGCGTATCGAGTGCATCCCTGACATCGGGGATGCTCAGTCCTGGCACGTTCTACGTTCTACCCGCAAAGCGCTGGTAGGTGGTATGGCTAATGTGCAGACAAGCGCTCGCGTTGACGCGATTGACGGAGCCGTAGTCGTTGCATGTAAATATATACCCGATCCAATGGAATTTATTCAATTAGAGGAAGGTTGAAAAAACGAGCATCATGTGCGTTACTGACATTTAGGGTGCACTGTTCTGTCACATCAAACTGGTCTGATAGAAGGACACACTGGTACGTGCTATGACCAATTTGCAGCCACGCGCTCCCAACGACACATTGGACCGAGCAGTGGTCGTGTTGTAGGAAAAAATTGATTTCCAGTTGATGTGGAAGTGTTGCCAATAAAGTCGTGTCTTTCATACGTTTGGTGTTTGTGGAGGTGCCATCCGCAAATTGGATTCGGTGTTCTTGATAAATCCATCTAAGCGTTTCTTTTGCAAATAAATCTTTGCAGAACATGACTTTTTGTGTCGACTGATTGCGAATGTCAAATGTAGTTTGATTTATTGCAGATCGCGCCACCACGAGGTGCAGGCTTTTTCGCTGAGTGCAACGTCCCAACGTGGCATTGTAGTAATGCGAGAGGTCCTTGCACAACAACGAGTCGTGACATGTTCCCGTTATGTCAGTTTGTAAGTTGTCACATGGGCGACACCCACAAGTGCAGGGTTTGTTTGCAGGATTTGTACACCCGTCCAGGTATTGTCCAATCGGGCACCTGTGATTCGCGTAGATGGTACATGTGCGGCACGTGCCGTGGACCAACACTTGCGGCGAAGGGCAAAAGTCACACACGCGCTGCTCGTGCATCCACAGTTTACCATGCCCACAAGGCTGACATGTGTTCTCCTCTGATCGTTCAACTGCACTACATTCAACGCATTGTGCGTATCCACCGGGGTTGACAAAATGGGGTTTGCATTTCGTGCACAAGGGATTCTCTAGGGGTCTTTCTTCTCCGGGTTTACACGGAATGCATTCCAAGTCGTGCGTCCCGCGGTAAAACGACGACGAACACGGGGTGCAGGTGTCACCAGTCAACACGTGTTTGCTGTCAAAGTTCTCCAAACACAAAACGCAAGTCGAATTCAAAGCATACTTGTTAGACGGGCAACGTTTGCATTCCTGTGTTCGAGCGTCGTAGTAAAGTCCCGCCGACGGACAGCTGCCCGGCTGCCAGTGCACCAAGGCGGTGTCGTGTTTGATTTTTTTGCAGTCCGTGTCTCGGGTAGGTTTGCAATGCGAGGCGACATACTCGTGCTCTTCACACCTCGTACACTCCTTGCATGGTTTTTCCGGGGCTTCTTGCCAAAACTTACCTGTCTTGCATCCGTATCGCCACGTTTTCATTTTACTATCATAGAAACACTCCATACCCATTTTGTCGCACTGTGCTGGTCGAGTGTATTTGATTGCAAGTCCGAGACGCTCGCATCGAATCATCGTACTTAACACGTTATTCGTGTATTTTCCCGGGTAATTACAGTCGACCAGGTATGGTTGCGAGACAAAGTCACTCGGAATGACCAAAATCGCAGAGGTTGGTTTTGACAAAACCCCGGACACTGTAAAGTTGCGTTCCTGAAATGTACAGCCTCGCAAGTTTACACAGGCACACGCGCGTGGGTCGTCACTCTGCAGCACCGCGTAATAGATATCTGCGCACAAGTCTTTACATTCCGTCATTTCATATTCTGTCAAATTGCTATATACACCCACGTTTGAAAAGTGCGTTGCAAATTTTTCCACCTGAATAATCCCAACATCTCGACGCGCGCGTCGACAGGCACATGTTTCTTTGCCAATTCCACACACTGGTTCGTGATGTGCATGCGCGTGAAACAAATTCTTCGCATTGATACCACTGTCATGCAAAAATTGTTGACACGATGCTGGTGGAGAGTATACAAAATTGGAATCCCTCACTGGAATATCAGGACACACCAAGCCGAGAGTGCCATGTCCCGAAAAAATAGCAATCAAGCACAAAAAAATAATTGAATGGTGTATAAACAAGACCATCGATGGCACTTGGCCCATCTCTCAACACACGAGGCACGTTCTAGTGTAAACGAGGCGTATATATGCAAATGCATGAAACACGGTCATCTACATGAAACCTGCAATATTTTTTTTTGCCTGTATTGCTACTGTGGCCTCTGAAAACTTGTACTTGTGGAACGCAGAATTGTCATGTCCTGATGAGCGGCGGGAAAATGTGTCGGCGATTACTGTTGTCAGCAGCACGGGCACAAGTCCATACAAACTTTTTGCACCTGCCCACGTTGTGCATGCAGAAATCAGACAATATGGCTACTCTGCGAATGGACAATGTTTACCGGGATTTTACATGGACTCAACGAGCAAGTCGTGCGTGTTATGCCCGGTGGGGTTTTGGTGTAAAAACGAAGCAAAAACGAAATGTATAAAAAACGGAACATCGACAAAAAACGTGGCCGCCTCAGAACCGGGCCAGTGCGTGTGCATCCATGACAGTACGCAAACGGAAGTAGAATGCAACCAACTACACCAACAGGACCAGAGCACACAGTGTGCACCTGGCTTTTACGGGAAAGAGTGCCGCGCGTGTCCACTCGGGTTCATTTGCACCGGTGGCGGAAAGAAAGCATGTCCCATATTTTCTACCACACAAAAACGTGCCAGCACACGCCCCGAACACTGCACGTGTGCTCCCGGGTTTCGGCAAAGCGTCTTCAAATCAGTCGTGGTTTGTATTCCCGATGCCAAGACCGCACAACCTCGTGCTCTACTCGAAGCACCTCCCGGAGCACCCGCGCTCGTCTGGGAAAACACGGACTCTGGCACCTTGCGGCGAGTTGTACTGCACGTCGCTTTCGACACCTTTGATCTTGAAATCACAATGGCATCGGGCAAAAATGTGCCTCGTGCCAAACTGAGTCTTTGCACGGGAAAAGCACAGTGCCAACCCATGCACATGGATATCCCGCAGATATCCAACGAGGAAATCCAAGTGCGAATATTGACCGCGTCCTCGGGGCCGGTGTACTTGTTGTCGGAAATTTATATGCTCGAGATACTCACGGGGCGTGTCGTGCAGTTGTCGACATCCACACCTCCCATACCCTTTCCCAAGCGTCGACACGAGTTGTATTTTCGATACATTGCAGTTCGCAACGAGCTGCTCGTTGGCATCTGTGTGCAAACACGTGCAGATCCAGTCGAAGTACAGTATGATAATGCAGCGACCACGACCCTGACCAATCTCTCAATGTTCACAAACATTACAAACTTGCTCACCGAAGCCTCGCAAATGTTCTTTGAAAATACTACAACAAATGCGACAAACTTGCCCACCGAAGCCTCGCAAATGTTCTTTGAAAATACTACAACAAATGCTACAGACGTCTCTCCCGGCCCGCAAGTCGTCAGAAAAGATTGTGACCTCAAATTGTTGCACCCACACACATTTGTCGTTCTGCAGACATGTTCAAAATGTGTGTCGGAAACTGAACTCGAACACTCTCACTTGTCTGAAGATGCCGAACATATTGTAATCAACGGCGGCGAGAGCCTAAGCCTCAATCACAATTTTTTAAATTCGGCCGTTGACATCGACACTTTGCACGTGTTTGAACGCTTCCAAGCCGGAACGATTTTAAATTTCTCAAACATGAACATTGACTTTCTTCAAATTTCGAACACCATACAACAGGTTAATATGACAAATTATTTCTCACTCAACTTTAGCGACGTGCTTGGAAGTAGGCACTGGAAAATTCCCCACACAATCCCCAAAATCGTGTACTACCAGATTTACGAATCACCGCCCGGACGCGCGCGCATGGGCTCGTTCGCGATACAACACACCCTGTACCCGCTGTACTCCATGATAGATCCCATTCAAACCAAGCACACAAAACGTTGCTTGCACGGGTACTTGTGGGGCGCAGACACGCAAAACAGTGCTTGTGTGTCGTGTCCCCCCAATTATTTGTGCAAAGAGGGAAACATTGTGCAGCATTGTCCCAATGGCACACTCAACCATCGGTGTGCATGTACACCGGGCATGTACTGGAATGTCGAAGCATTCGCGTGCGTCAAGGTGCCCCGCGGTTGGTACACAAATACCACGGATTCCTTGCCCATCCAGTGTCCTCCACACTCAAACACTGCACATGACGGCGCATCTAATCGAAGCATGTGTAAATGCGACAAAGGTTACTACCAAGCCCCTGTCCCAGGTATCGAGTGTCGACAGGCCCGCATCGGAAATTTTGCCGTCAACGGCCAGGAAACACGGTGTGAGTTAGACGAAACCACCTTGTACCCTGGCAGTTCTAGTGTCGCCGACTGCGTCTGTAGGGTCGGCTTTAAGAACCGAACCCATTGTGAACAATGCGCCGTCAACGAGCACTGCCCAGAAAACACAAATGGAACACCACGACTGTGCTTGGAAAATGAGCTCCAAACCCCGACGTCCGGAAAGTGCCAATGTAAACCAGGTTATGCCAGGGACATCATAAGCACTAAATGCGAACCAGTCGAGCGTGGATTTTATGTCAACGAACAAGTGTCCTTGCCGAAGACGCAATGTCCACCCGGGTTCACAACGGTACAACGCGGTCAATCCTCATTGATAAATTGCGTCTGTGCCGAAGTTGGACGCGTGAAACGTGAACAATCTATGCATTGCGTATGTGACACAAAGCACTATCTAGTTCACGGCCGATGCACCCCTTGCCCCCCCAACATGCACACCGCCAACAAATATGACGCTCGAATGCCCTCGGACTGCATATGTATGGATGGCTTTGAAAAAAACGAAACTAGCTTTGCATGCGAGCCATGTGACATTGGATTCTTTTGCAAAGACAACAAGAAATACGCATGCCCAGCTTACACGTATGGTATCATGTATGGCCAAAAAAACATCGAAAATTGCATCGAATGTGGCCCTTTAGACACACTTAATCACACGATATATACGTTACCGTCGCGCGTCGGCCCGCAGACCAGTCCCCCCTTCCTTGGTTGCGCACTGCATGCTAGCTTGCACAAACGCACACGAGACTTGGACGTCGGCACTGGTTATTACCAAACAATGACAGGGTTCCACACATTCCTGAGCCGCACAATCTTACACCACAATGGTATGATCTCGACGTTTAATCGCCACGTGCTGGATTTACAGCTGAAACTAAAGGAATTGTTCAATGGGTACGATCCGTTTGAAAAGGTTGAAACAGCCATCGACACCGTTGCCATGCGTGTGGATCTCATACCCCACGACGATTTTTTTGCACATTTGTTTGCGCGCCTTGCCGAATCGGAAAGTTGGCAGACAATCCGGCCCCATTTCAGCCGGAAATACCCGGTGTACATAGAATACGCGTCGTTTATACTATGCAAAGCCGTGTCGAGTTTTTTTGGCAACAAAACGTCAGCCGTTGGCGGTGCCAGGACACAATCTCAATGCATCTCTAATTCGGTGCATCTGGACAATGTCGATATTCCATTTGAAATCATGGAGATACTTCTTTCACATTTGGAAGTTCCATACGACACTGCTGGTTTTGTGTCAAGAGATCCCGTAGCAACGCGCGATGTATTTCACGGGCTACCCGAGCATTTGAGGACGGTTGTTGTCGTGGTTCCCGTGTCAAGCAGCCAACTGTTTATTTTACCAGTGCAAAATTCCCAAGCGCAATCCATCGAATACATGAAAACGGCTGTACAGACACTAGAAAATTTCGATTTTCACAAACTACCTTGTGCATTCGCAACCTTTGAGCGGATGCACCAAGCGTCAGAATTTTGTGACGACAAGTACCACTTCCATACCACCCACAATTTCTGCCAAAGGTGCCATCCCATTCACCAGTTTTACGACGACCAACACAATCGATGCAAGTCTTGTTCCAGTGTGTTCTGTGGTTTGGGTGAAAGTGAAAAATATTGCTGCGCCAACAAGGACGCTCAATGTACAAGGGACGAATCGACAACTCAAGCCCCGTCTACCAGCACATGTCGGAATGACTTTCACGAACTCGAGGAAGAATGCGACCCCACGGACAAGACGACGCCGTTACATGCTTGTTGCTCCGCCTCTTGTACATTTATTCCTGGATTTTACCGTTTTCCACCATGCAACACCGTTTGTGGTGATGGCATCATAGCCATTAACAACAAGATTATTCCACCCTTTCGAGAAGTGTGCGAATACGATTTTTAGACACGCGGGGCATAGGAAAGCAAACACGGTAATTGATAGTCTGTGTCAAAATAGTATATATTCTTTCATAGTCATCCAATGCATTTACTAATTGCGCATGTCTCGTTGGTTTTTCGTTAGCAATGAAACAAAAAATAGCAACGTATCCCTTGACGCAGAAAACTCCAGTACAATCACGACACCACCAGTTTGCAGAAATGCACTGAATCCAAACGGAGCCAGAGCCGACGCTGCAGAAGCCAGTGCCGAAGCTGATGCCCAAGCCAGTGCCGACCCAGCGGAAGCCAGTGCCGACGCTGCAGAAGCCAGTGCCGAAGCAGATGCCACAGCCAGTGCCGACCCAGCGGAAGCCAGCGCCGACGCTGCAGAAGCCAGTGCCGACCCAGCGGAAGCCAGTGCCGACCCAGATGCCCAAGCCAGTGCAGACGCAAACACCGAATGCACAAAAACGGA
>Ga0222715_10001505_pt1 | contig 22128 bp, 17 predicted proteins | sample C33_9DmetaG_FD_165056 | JGI IMG/M metagenome (GOLD analysis project Ga0222715, IMG submission 165056) | Estuarine water microbial communities from San Francisco Bay, California, United States - C33_9D | ecosystem: Environmental > Aquatic > Marine > Unclassified | place: USA: California... | reverse complement strand
GAAAATTGTGTTAACTTAGTTTCACAATTACCCAGTATACCTCTAGACAAAAAGAATCCAGAGGACGTAGACACTAAGGCGGAAGATCATTTATATGACGCATTGCGTTATGGCGTGATGAGCCGCCCTCGTTTTTCTGTATGGGATTATGACCCATCAAGCTCCCCAACGTCAGCCTTTAATGCCGCTGACTCAACATTTGGATATTAGATAATATGGAAGAGAACGATCCCATCATTGATGACGGTAACATTTCTTTAGATGATGTTACCAACTACTCGGATGAAGATCCCGCAACGCAACGCCTATTCCGTTTTGTAGAGGAAAGGTTTAGTAAAGCGGAAACAAGCCGCCGCACTGACGAAGAGCGGTGGTTGCAATCATACAGAAACTATCGTGGTATCTATGGTCCCGATGTTCAGTTTACGGATTCAGAAAGATCTCGCGTCTTTATTAAAGTAACTAAAACTAAATCACTGGCGGCATACGGGCAGATTGTTGATGTGCTTTTCGCTGGACAAAGATTCCCTCTATCTATCGAACCAACAACACTTCCTGAAGGTGTATCTGAGGCTGTCTCATTTGACCCACAGAAGCCTGAAGGAGTTGATGCAGGGGGAGGTACTGAGAAATCTGAATTGTCTTACGGCTACAAAGGAGATGGCTCAGAGGTGCCTAAAGGAGCGAGACTACGTGATGTTCTAGGCCCACTACGCAGTAAACTTGAAAGTGTAGAGAAGTTAGAAGAAGGTCCGGGAACTACGCCCACATCACAAACATTCTTCCCCGCTCTTGTTGCCGCCAAGAAGATGGAAAAGAAAATTATGGATCAGCTTGAGGAGTCAAGTGCATCCAAAAAATTACGTAGCGCCGCATTTGAAATGGCGTTGTTTGGTACTGGTATCATGAAAGGTCCATTTGCCGTAGACAAAGAGTACGCTAATTGGGACGGCGAAGGGAACTATGACCCCGTAATTAAAACAGTTCCTTTTGTAGATCACGTTTCTATCTGGAATTTCTATCCAGATCCAGATGCTGACAATATGGACGAAGCATTATATGTTATTGAGCGACATAAAATGTCTCGTTCTCAAATACGCGCCTTAAAGAAACGCCCATACTTCCGCTCTTCTGTAGTCGATTCCGTAATCGAAATGGGAGAATCGTATGCTAAAAAGTATTGGGAGGACGATCTTAACGACTATTATATTCAAAACGACATCAATCGTTATGAGGTTTTAGAATACTGGGGCGTTATTGACGTAGAAATTTTAGAAGAATCTGGAGTAACTGTTCCAGAAGAACTAGAAGGATACGATGAGCTACAGGCAAACATTTGGATTTGTAACGGTCGAATTCTTCGCGCTGTATTAAATCCTTTCAAGCCATCGAAAATACCTTACTATGCAGTACCTTACGAGTTAAATCCATATTCTTTCTTCGGTGTTGGCATTGCGGAAAATATGGATGATACGCAAACATTGATGAATGGTTTCATGCGTATGGCTGTAGATAATGCTGTGCTGTCAGGCAATCTTCTTATCGAGATTGACGAAACTAATCTTGTGCCGGGACAGGATTTATCAGTCTATCCGGGCAAAGTATTCCGTCGTCAGGCGGGCGCTCCGGGACAAGCAATCTTTGGAACAAAGTTCCCTAATGTTTCGCAAGAAAACATGCAACTGTTCGATAAGGCTCGTGTTCTCGCAGACGAATCGACTGGCTTCCCTTCGTTCGCACATGGGCAAACTGGGGTTGCTGGTGTAGGACGTACAGCTTCTGGCATTTCCATGTTGATGAATGCGGCGGCTGGCGGAATCAAAACTGTTATTAAAAATATTGATGATTACTTACTACGGCCAATGGGCGAAGCTTTGTACAGCTTTAATATGCAATTTGACTATGATCCCGAAATCAAAGGGGACTTGGAAGTCAAAGCCCGTGGCACGGAATCTTTGATGGCTAATGAAGTTCGTAGCCAAAGACTGATGCAGTTTATGCAAGTTGCGTCTAGCCCCGTTCTCGCTCCGTATGCCAAGTTCCCTTACATTATTAGGGAGATTGCTAAGTCTATGGATCTTGATCCAGATAAAGTGACTAACTCAATGGAAGAGGCCGCTAGACAAGCAGAGTTATTTAAACAAGAAAACCCACAGCCAGAAGCTGGCCCAATGGGTGTTCCCGGCGTAGCCGATACCGCAGGAACAGGAAATGGAAATATCGGCATTGGTCTAGCTCCTGTACCGGGAGAACAAGGCTTTACAGGTAATGAACAACCAACTCAACAAGGACCAACTCCGCAAGCAGTCGGTCAGTAAACTTAAAACGCTAACAAGTACAAAAAAACAGTGGGATGCCTTTTGTGATTATTTGGACATCCTGATATCCGAACAGCATACTAAGTTGGAGAAATCGGATAACGTAGTATCTGTTTATCGGGCACAAGGCGCGATTGATGTGCTTAGGTTTCTTAAATACTTAAAAGATGAGGCTGACGATTAATGTCAACATTAGGTAGGCTGGTAGCAAAACAGACCAAAGATGTCTTTGGAGATTATTTTCTTAAATCTAGGAAGTCTGTTGAGGACTCTCCGCGTGGGCAAACAAAGCCAAAGCCTGCCGCGTCTTACATTAAGCAAATGCAGAAAGAAGGTGTAGCGACTGAGGAGATGAAAGATTTAGGGTTATTAGATGATTATGATCCTAAAACTGGACCGCTTCGCAATAAGCGCATGACTAAGCAAGAACTTCTCGATGATATTGATCGTCGTCGTGAGGAAAGTTTAGTTGGTCGGTCCACCTACAGAACACGCCAAATAGTTAATACTCCTGACAATTATCAGGGGGCGAGTACCAATAAAATGCCTGACATGGAGTATGCTGGTGAACCTGCTTATGCATTTCACACGCCTTCAATTGGAGAACCAGACACATACCAAGAAATAGTTTACAGTCAGCGTGGTGGCGAGCAATCTCGTCTGCGTAAAGCTTTGGGCAGAAACCCACTAAAGATTGAGGAAGAAGACGCAATGGCGGGGCAACATTTCCCCGAAACAGATCAACTTTTTCATCTTCGCGTCAATCAAGGTGTAACGGAAGATTATGATCGAGTAACAAACATCCTAGAAATACAGTCAGATATACAACAAAGGCGACAGCGTCCACCAGAACTTGAAGAATTAAAACAGGTAGCGGCGGCAGATCCAGTTCTTCCGATGGTAGAAAATTGGGAAAAGCTGGGCGTAAAAGAAGCTATTAGGTTGGCTATCCGTAGAGGTGACAGATATGTTGCAGTTGCGCCGGGAAGAGAAATAGCCGAGTCCGTACAAGCGCGAGAAATGGTATCAGAAACTACAGATGCCATACCCATAATTGAGCGCGGAACAGATCCAATTTCGGGTAAAGAGGGGGAGCTAGTATCTTTCGAGCCGCAGGGTGTTAATATTGACGAGGTTTTTGGAAAATATATAGAGGACGCTGAAAATATCGGGGATAGCATTGGGGCAAATGCAGGTATTGACATAATCGAGGATATGACGGGTGTTTCTTCTTTTGACCCAGAAGATCTTGGAGACATAGCTAGAGACTATCTTATTGCAAAATTTTCATCGTACTCTAATAACATAGCGCCATCACATCGAGATTCGGTAGTTGCAAGAATAAAAAATTACGAAAGAAATATTTCTACCATGTTAAAAGAAGAAGGACAAGAGCCTATGACTTTTGTCGATTTCATGGAGGAATATATTTTACCTAACAACCTTAGACAAGAATTAAGCGCCCTTGATGATGAAATTATAGAACGTGGTTCTAACGCTGGATTTGATCTTACACGCCGATATCCTATCAAAGACGTTGCCGAAGAATTAAATATACCCGTCGCGGAAATTCGCAGATCTGCCGAAGTTAATGAGCCTTTGACATTATATGAAGGCGAAGGTTTTGGCGGAAGGGGCATCATACAGTTTTATGACGAAGCTTTGCTATCCCCAAAACGTGTTGAGAACTATGGTGATTTTCCTGTTGTAACAATTAAACAACGTCGGGATGGTGCATTTGGAGAACAGTTTGTAGAGACACAAGCACTTGACTTGCGCCAATACTACGTGAATCAAATACTTGGTGACGATGAAAAGAATAAACCTTTATCTTTATACTCTGCAGGAAGTGCTGGCTTACTTGCAAGTTACTTAGCAAATAAATTCGCTTTCGGGACTTCTTCTGAGAGCAAACAAAATGAGGAACCCCTAGAGATGAAATCAGGCGGAGATGTAGATCCGGTATCGGGAAATGATATCCCACCCGGAGCATTGGCAAAAGAAGTAAGGGATGATGTTCCCGCAATGCTTAGCGAGGGAGAGTTTGTTTTTCCTGCGGATGTAGTTCGTTATATTGGCCTAGATAAGCTGATGAAAATGAGACAGCAAGCTAAAGAAGGTTTAGTTAAAATGGAAGACATGGGTCAAATGGGCAACTCGGATGAGGCGGTCATTGCTGATACTGTTCCACATGAACCGATTGAAATGGCTATCGGCGGAAATGTTCCGCAATACCGTGGGCAAGAAACACCAAACTATATGAAGCCGGGAGCAGTACACACAGCCCCCAAATTCTCTGGTGTGCAACAAGGCGCTCCTCAATCTGTCTATGCACAAAATCAATTCAAAACTGTAGCGCCCATAGTACCTACAGGACAAGGTGCTGTCAACACCGGTGGGTTTAGCCCACAAACAGAGCAACAGGGAACTACTCAGTCTGTTGTTCAGCCTACAATAACACCACCTGCGCCTATGTCTTACGAAATGCGTAGATACAGAAATGCAGAAGGTAATGTAATTTATGTTCCTGTTGTCAATGGCGTTCCACAGTTTAATATCCCAGAAGGATATACTTTCCAGACCAGAATGGCAGGAATTAATGAGGCCGCTGAAGAAGCTTTAGGAAAACCCAGCACTACAGAAAGTAAAGTAGATCCAGTTATTAAAACAACAGCAGTAACAGAAAGCGGAGGTGGCGAAGGCCGCGATGAAAACGATGACGGAGGTCGTTCGGATGCAAATGCTGATCCTGTTATGGGTGTTGCTCGTGGGTTTTTAGAAGTCAATCCAAACTACACAAACGCGGCGGCAATACAAGACAATGTTAATAAATATCGTAGCGCACAAATCAAAGGATTGGTCGGTGCTGGTCTATCGCTAGCAACGGGCAACATTATAGGGGCCGCAGTTTCTCTTGGTATGATGCAGAAAAAAACAGGAGAATATCAAAACAATACTTTTAATCAATTGCCACCAGAAGTCCGAAATTTACTTTCCTACACTACAGGTAGTTCTACAGGAACGCCGTCATATGTAAAAGGCGTTACTAGTGCAAACGCACAAAAGGTATTTACTGAGTCGGTAAAAGCTGGAGCATCTCCTGCTCTTGCTACAGCTTTCGCAATTCAATCAGATGCGTTTGCGGGTACGGGCGTAGGAGATTATACTGATCTTGGGCAATTAGAACGCGATATAGCGGCTGGTAAATTCGGCGGCGGTGAAGATGCTCGTGGCGGAAAAATTGATGTAGGCGGCGGCAATGCAATGAAAGTGGGTTCAGTCCAGACTGCAATGACGGCGGACTTCCTTACAGGCTTTAGTCAGGATGACTTAGATTGGTATAATGGTACTGGCGAATATGATACCACACAAGCGGATCAGATGAGAGATAACCTAGCTGTATCTTCCGGTGGTTTAGGTGGCATTGGAGAAATAGGATCAGACAAATTCGATGAAACTGTAGATCCAGACTTGGATATAGGTTATACTGGATTCATGTCTTATTCGGATGATCCTATTGTAGCTGGCGGAAAGGAGTATGCCGTAAGCACCGTATCGGCAAGTCGAGATAGTGGGTCATCGAGAACCACTAGCACTAGCACGGGCAGAAGCGAAGCGGACCGCATGAGAGATAACCTAAGCGGTTCGGATGGGTTGGGAAGAAGTACAAGTCAAACAGCCGCATCGGAAAACGCCTATGGCTAATAATTAATGGATTTATACAATAAGACTATAATTGAAGATGAAGAATTGTTAGGTGAGGAGAGAAGGATATTTCAGTCTCCCCTTATTGATAGAACAAATACAATAAAACAAAATTTAAAACTAATTTCTCGTATGCCAACTGAAACAACGCCAAAGTCGTTTTCAGAGATTATGGACATTCGCGCAAAACAACTACTGAAAAAAGCAAAGAATACTGGAAGGGATATTCGCGTTTCATATTCTGGAGGAATAGACAGTACGTCCGTGTTGTGCGCTTTGATAAAATACAATGAAGAGTATCCTGAAGTAAATATAACAGTAGTCATGTCAGACGAAAGTTATTACGAGTATCCAGAGTTTTACGAAAATCATCTTAAATCTAGAGTAGCTGTTCAGTGGGTAACATCTTTAGATGTTCTAGAAACGCTTGTAAAAGAATCTGAAAAGCCGTACTACATTGTGACTGGTGAGATAGGAGATCAGTTATTTGGTAGTGCTATAATGTTTACCTTATCTCCAGAGTTGCTAGAAGATAAGTGGGCCACGAACTTGAAACTTGTCAACTACTTAAAGTTGGAACCAATAGCAAAACAAAATCCGTTTTTTGAAGAAGACAGATCGTTAGCAAATTTTTTGTGGTGGTTAAACTTTACACTAAAGTATCAGTGGGTTCAGTTAAGAATGTGTGTTTCTCTTGGACCGGAGCATTTTCGGAATACCATACATTTTTTTGATTCTGATTTATTCCAAAGCTGGGCAATTACACATCCAATAGAAGAAAAGTTTCCAGACTTCACAAAGCCGCAGACATATAAAATGCCAGCAAAACAATATATATTTGATTTTGCAAAAGATTTGTGGTATCTTAAATCAAAAATAAAAGTGCCGTCGTTGTGCAATACTGTTAGTGATAGTTTTGCAAAAGACTTGAGTAGAATCACTAGTGATTTGAAAATTTATAAATTTAGACAGGAAGAATATGAGGTTATTTAAGAAAGGCGAAACAGAAATTATTAAAGGTTCTGGTTTGTACGCGCACACTATTTATGTCGGAAATCATAAAGTAGATGTTGCTCGCGGGGATACTGCTTGGGCAGTTAGTGACAAAAAAGTTTTTGTTGCGCCGGGGAAAAGATCTATTGAAACAAACTCTATGTGTGTAGTTTTACGTGGATATAATTGTCCGTATCGCTCTTCTGCTATTAACGGCAGTGACACAAACTTGCCTTACATTAATGGATGTAGCACTGACCAGCTTATTCACCCAATTCGTCCCGGCGACCCGACATTACAAAAATTAACTATTCCCCCACATGCGTCTGAACAAAAGCATCACATTCATTCTACTGCTAGAGTTGTTTACGTATACGAAGGACAAGGCTGGAGCATTATTGGAATGAAGGGAGATGAAAAGCATTTGCTGGAAGAAGGCGATGTTATTATTTTAGATAAAATGGAACCTCATCATTTTGAGACAGAAGACAGTAGTCTTACTGTAATACCTTTTCATGTGTATAGTTCTACTCCATTGGAGCATAACCATGCAATGAAATTAGGAACGCACGAAGTTTAAATACTTCATTTAACTGGCTACCTAACGCCCTTCGGCAACCGTTAGCCCCAGACAAAGGAAAAACTAATGTCTACAACAACAACTGAAATGACTAAGAAAGTCGAACAAGTAAAAGTCGCATCTGGCTTTGCTAAGAGGAATGCGAATAAAAAGCGCATTGAAGATGAAGAAGCTGAACTTGCTGAATTAATGAAAGTAAAAGAAGAAGCTACTGAAGATAATGAACAAGTTGATGAAGGTCCAGAGCCTAAGAAAGCGGAAGAGAAAACCTTTAAGAAAAGGTACGGCGATTTGCGCCGACACGCGCAGAAGACTGAGGAAAAATTACAAGAACAAATCGACCAGTTAAAAGCGCAACTTGATGCGTCTACTAAAAAAGAAATCAAGTATCCAAAGTCTGAGGATGAACTGACAGCTTGGATGGAAAGGTATCCAGATGTTGCTAAGATTGTTGAAACTATTGCAATGAAAAAAGCAAATGAAACTGCGTCTGAATATGAAAATAAATTTAAAGAAATCGACGAAATGAAGTTAGAAGCGCGGCGAGAAAAAGCTGAAGCTGAACTCATGCGTTTACACCCCGACTTTGAACAGATCCGCGATACGGACGATTTCCATAACTGGGTGGAAGAACAACCTAAGTGGGTGCAGGATGCACTTTACGATAACGATAATGACGCTGTCTCTGCATCTCGCGCTATCGATTTGTATAAGGCGGATATGGGCATTAGTGGAAAGAAAAGATCTTCTTCTGACCGCGATGCGGCAAAAGCTATTGGAACTCGATCTGAAAGATCTTCCCCTGAAGCAGACGAGTCTAACAGTTACTTTAAAGAATCTGATGTTGCTCGCATGACTGCACAGCAATATGAAAAAATGGCAGACGAAATTGCCGAAGCAATTCGTACAGGTAAGTTTATCTACGATCTTTCTGGATCTGCACGATAAATTACTTGACAATTAGTATTCTGTAGATATAACTATATGCAGGACGTAGTGGCCCCGTAAGGATACCCACGACTATTTAATATTAAGATGAACTGTTAGTTTAACTTCAGGCCAGTTGTTAAATTAGCAGGGATTCTTATTATGCCTTCTCAGAACACCCAAACTACGCAGGCCGCTACTCACTTTGGCCGGTGAGAAAGCCACCCTGATGCTAGATGGCCTCTGCCGAAGTTACACATAACCTTAACCCTATGCTTATAATATAAGGAGTGTCATCATGGCATTTGCAAAAGCGGCGGGCTACGGCAACCTACCCAATGGTAACTTTAGCCCGATTATCTATTCAAAGCAGGTACAACTTGCTTTCCGTAAGTCTTCTACTGTAGAAGATATTACTAACAATGATTACTTCGGTGAAATCGCTCAAATGGGCGACTCAGTGAAGATTATCAAAGAGCCTGAAATCTCAGTCAAGGCATACTCACGTGGTTCTCAAATCACTGCGGATGATCTGGATGATGAGGATTTCTCACTTACAATCGACAAAGCGAACTATTTCGCATTTAAGATTGACGACATCGAAGAAGCTCACTCACACGTGAACTTTATGCAGATGGCTACTGACCGTGCGGCTTACCGCCTTCGTGATCAGTATGACCAAGAAGTTCTTGCATACTTGTCTGGCTATGCTCAGTCTGCACTTCACGGTGCTGGCGACACAGTCAACACAACTGTAAACGGAACTAAAGCTGTTACATCAGCAGGTTCGGATGAACTTCTTTCCGCAATGAAGTTAGACGAGACGACTTTTGTTTCTTCTGGTACTTCTGGCGACGCTATTCCAATCGTCCCACGTTTGCCGGGTGCTACATCATTCCCATCAGGAACGGTGTCTCCGCTACAAGCGATTGCTCGTATGAGCCGTCTGCTTGATCAACAGTTTGTTGACACAAACGGACGTTGGTTGGTTGTTGACCCTGTGTTTGCTGAAACTTTGAAAGACGAAGATTCTCGTCTGTTCAATTCAGACTTTGGTGGTTCTGGCCTCCAGAATGGTCTTGTTATTAATAACTTGCACGGTTTCCGTGTTTATATTTCTAATAACCTGCCTTCTGTTGGTACTGGTCCTGCCGTTGCTTCTGCAACTGCACAAGGCACTAACTATGGTGTAATCACAGCAGGTCATGATTCAGCGGTTGCTACTGCTCAGCAGATCAACAAGACTGAAACTTACCGTGATCCAGACAGCTTCGCTGATATCGTTCGTGGTATGCACCTGTATGGTCGTAAGATTCTTCGTCCAGAAGGTATCGTAACTCTTCGTTACCAAACTGGCTATTAATAGGGGGATCTAACAATGGCTAAATCTACATCTTTGCTTTCAAAAGCAATCATGGTTGAGAAGGAAGTTGAGCTTCCAACTACAACTGGCACAGTAACGGGTCCATCTGTTGGAGCGGGAACTCTCGTTCTAGCGGCTGGCGTTGAGTTAATCGACGCTATGGACTCTGCTGATTACGATGTCACAGTCGCTGATGGCACTACTACTTTCATGGCGGCTACTGCTGTCGATAGTGGTTCCGCTGGAGACTTCGCTTTTGGTACTCAAACTCAGGGTATCGTAGCGTCTACTGACACAATCGACGTAACTGGTACTGCAGGTGCTTCTCCTGCGGCTACAGTGACTGCTCGTGTATGGGCAATCGTTGTTGACGTTAATGAAGCAACAAACGGTGCTGACGAAGTTGTTCGTGATCAACTTGCATAAATAACAATGCGGATGGGGGCTTCGGCCCCCTGACGTATATATAAAGGTATTTAATGTAAATGGCTACTTATATTGATTTAACAAATGAGTTGTTACGCAGGCTCAACGAAGTTGTAATTGACCAGAACGACTTCCCGGCTGTGCGTAATATTCAAGCGTTAGCAAAAGATGCTATCAACTCCTCTATTAGAAAAATTATTCAATCTGCGCAAGAGTGGCCTTTTACATTAACTACTTATTCCCAAACGCTAACTGCTGGAACCCGCGAATACGATTTTCCTGCGGATATGTCTTCTGTTGACTGGGATTCTTTTTACATTAAACAGTTAGCTAGCAAGAGTAATCAACCGCAGAAGTTGAGTGTGATTCCGTACACTGAATATTTATTTAGATACAGACCTGACGACGAGACTGGTGATGAAGGATCTGGGATTGCAATTCCTTTCAGGGTATACCAAACGCAAGAAGAAAAGTTTGGCGTAACACCAAGTCCAAATGATGCATACGTTGTTGAGTATAAATACTGGACGTTTCCTACAAGCTTGAATTTGTACACAGATACAGCAGTAATTCCCGATAGGTTTAATCATGTCATAATTGATGGTGCTATGATGTACATGATGCGTTTTCGCTCTAACGAACAAAGTGCGCAAATTCATCAAAATGATTTTGATGAGGGGATTAAAATGATGAGAAGGTTATTGGTTGACGATAAATTATTTGTTCGCTCTACCTACAAACCAAGATCTACTTTTAATTCCTACGCACTCAGGGTAGTTGTAGATGGCGGATGATCTACAGATTTTTAGTGTTTCTTGTGAAGGCGGACTACACACAAACAAAAATTTGCTATCTCATAGTGAGTTACTTCCGGGATCTGCTACGCGACTAATTAATTACGAACCATCTGTTACTGGCGGATATCGTAGAATTAGCGGGTACACTAACTCCTATGCAAATTTACCGGGAACCGGACCCGTACTTGGTGTTTGTGTTATTGGAGATATTAACGACGGAATACTTGCGTGTCGCGCTCCCTCGTCTGGAACTAATTATCTTTACTATTGGGATAACACTAGCTCCGCTTGGGTAGCCGTTACTCTTTCCGGATCACCCACAACGAGTGGGGTTACACGTGTCCGTTTTTTAAAGTACAATTGGTATAATCAAAAAGTATTGTTGACTGATGGAGTCAATCCAGCGGCTATTTATGACGGAACGACTTACACTCAAATAACAGACGCTAATGCTCCAGTAGATCCTAAATACGCAACAGACTTTAAAGGGCATATGTTTTTGGCGGGTTCATCTGCCAACCCCAATGAAGTATACCATAGCTCTCCTTTGAGCGATACGGATTTTGACCCCGGCCTTGGTGCCGGATCTGTAAATGTTGGTTTTGAAATTATCCAGATTAAAGCTTTCCGAGACGAGTTATACGTGTTCGGAAAAAATAATATTAAAAAAATTGTAGGTAATAACAATACCGATTTTACTGTTTTGCCAGTTACTAACGATCTAGGGTGCCTATCTGCGGATTCAGTTATCGAGCTTGGCGGCGATCTTTTATTTCTTGGTCCGGACGGTATGCGTCCAGTATCTGGTACAGATAAAATTGGCGACGTAAACCTTGAGACTGTTTCCAAAAACGTACAATCAATTTTTAATTTTATTTCTAACAATAACGATTTGAGCACTCTGTGTTCTGTAGTTATCCGCCAAAAATCACAATTTAGAATATTCTTTGGCGAGGCGGAATCTGAAGGCGTTATTGGTGCGTTACGCGAACAACAGGCTGGCGGCATTGTTTTTGAGTTTGGACAACTTTTAGGAATATCTGCCACTTGCGCGGACTCTGGATATATAGGATTGAGTGAAATAGTCATTCATGGAGACTCTGACGGGAAAGTCCACAAGCAAGAAACTGGAACAAGTTTCGATAGTGTTGAAATATTTTCTCTCTTTCAAACACCTTTTTACCATATGGGTGATCCGGAGCTAAGAAAAAATTTTATAAAGTTATCTACATACCTTAGAACAGAAGGAACAACAAACATTGTTTTGGGTATTGTATATGATTACAACGATATATTTGTATCAAACCCCACAAACTACAGTTTAGCGTCGGAAGCAACAGCCGCTCTTTTCAACGAAGCGGAATACGATTCAACTGCTGTGTTTGATGGTAATGCATCCCCCGTATCCAAAACAAATTTTTCCGGATCGGGAACATCAATTGCACTTAAATTTGTAACTAACGACACTAACGCAAGTCATTCGATTCAAGGTTTTGTGTTGTTATTTGGTCTTGGAGACAGAAGATAAATGGCAGGCTATACTCGACAATCCGTTGCGGATATCGTTACAGGCGAGATTGTAAAATCTGCACCTATTAACGCCGAATACAACGCAATCCGCGATGCCTTTGCGGCACTTACTGGACACAAGCATGATGGATCAGCGGCAGAAGGAGGCTACGTTCCTGTACTTGCTGACGCGGATGCTAAGAATAAAGTTGTTGTAGACACATCCAATAATCGAGTGGGTGTTTTTGTTGAGGTATCTTCCGCCGCAGTAGAACAAGTACGATTCCAAGACGGTGCTATTGTTCCTGTTACAGATGATGATATTGATCTGGGTACTTCATTACTTGAATTTAAAAATATTTATATCGACGGCACAGCAAACATTGATTCTTTGTCAGCAGATACCGCTAACATTACAACGCTAAATGCAACAGGCACATCTACATTAACTACTGTTGATATTAACGGCGGCGCTATTGACGGCACAACTATCGGTGCAACATCTGCAACGTCTGGTGTATTTACTACTATAACTACGACAGGACAAGCTACATTAGCAAGTGTAGACATTAATGCTGGTAATATTGATGGAACTGCCATTGGCGCTTCTTCTGCTTCAAGTGTTAAGGGAACGACTGTTTGTGCTACTACAGGATTCTTCGGACCCATAACAGGCGCTGTCACTGGAAATGTAACAGCCGCTTCAGGCACATCTAATTTTTGTAACGTCTGCGTTGCAGGAGCACTTAATGCTACTTTGACTGGAAATGTGACTGCATCAAGTGGCAGTTCTACATTTAACAATGTCACAATTAACGGAACGCTGGATGTTACTAGCACTAAAATTACAAATGTAACGGATCCAATTTCTGCGCAAGACGCGGCTACAAAAAATTATGTTGATACACAAATAACTAACCTTGTAGACTCAGCGCCGGGTGCTCTCAACACCCTAAACGAATTAGCGGCGGCATTAGGCGACGATGCAAGTTTCTCTACAAATGTTACTAATAGTATTGCAACTAAGTTGCCATTAGCTGGCGGAACCATGACTGGTGCTATTGCCATGGGTAATTGTAAAATCACTGGCTTGGGACTGGCAACTGCAAACGGCGATGCAACTAATAAATCTTACGTTGATGCAGGTGATGCTCTAAAACTTAACCTTGCCGGTGGCACCATGAGCGGCGCTATTGACATGGGTTCTAGTAAAATTACTACTACCTACACGCCAACAGATAGTGCAGATCTAACTACAAAAACTTATGTTGATGGAATTTTAGGTAGCTCAACTGCGGCGGCTGATAGTGCTACATGCGCGGCGGCTTCAGCTACATGCGCGGCCACATCCGAAACTAATGCCGCTAATTCCGCGACAAACGCGGCGGCAAGCTTTGACTCATTTGATGATAGATATTTAGGCGCTAAAGCAACAGACCCGTCATTAGATAACGATGGCGATGCTTTGTTAGACGGAGCATTATATTTCGACACAACAAACAATAGAATGAAAGTATACGACACAGGAACATCCGCTTGGTCGTATACATCCCCATCTTCATCTGAGCAAACTAACATTAATACTGTAGCCGGGATATCTTCTGATATCACTACAGTTGCTTCAGACGGCACAGATATTGGAACCGTAGCTACTAATATTGCCGATGTAAACACAGTAGCTGGAATTTCTTCAAATGTAACTTCCGTAGGCGGGATTACATCGGATGTAACTTGCGTTGCTGGAAACACTACAAACGTCAGCACTGTAGCTGGCATATCCGCCAATGTAACAACAGTAGCTGGTGTTAGTTCTGATGTTACTACCGTTGCAGGTATATCTTCTGACGTAACTGCGGTAGCAGGAATTTCTGGAGATATTCAAGATGTACAAGATAAACTTACGGAAGTTCAAACAGTAGCAGATGATTTGCAAGAGGTTGTTTCTGAAATTGAAACTGTTGCCGCAAGTATTTCAAATGTTGATACAGTTGCGACAAACATCAGCAACGTAAATACTGTCGGTGGAATTAGTGGTAATGTTACTACCGTAGCTGGCATTAGCGCCGATGTAACTACGGTGGCTAGTGACGGCACAGATATTGGAACCGTTGCAGGTATTTCTTTAGACATTCAAACACTTGCCGACATTGAAGATGGAACATCTGCTACTAACGCAATTCAAACTGTCGCGGGGATTAGTTCAGATGTTACTACTGTGGCCGCTGATGGCACTGATATTGGTACAGTCGCTGGTATTAGCTCAGACGTTACTACTGTTTCTGGCGTTTCATCTAATGTTACTACCGTAGCTGGTATCTCAGGCAACGTAACGACGGTTGCAGGGATCTCAAGTGATGTAACTACAGCGGCCACTAACAATGCCAACATCACTACTGTTGCTACCAACATTGCGGACATTAACACCGTAGCAAACAACATTGCAGATGTTATTACTGCGGCGAATGACTTGAACGAAGTTGTATCTGAAATTGATACGGTTGCGAACAATATTGCTAACGTCAACACTGTCGGAAACGATATCACCGATGTTAACACTGTCGCTACTTCAATCGCTAATGTTAATACTGCGGCAACTAACATTGCTAATGTTAACACCGTAGCAGGTATCAATTCTGATGTGACTACTGTTGCAGGAATTTCGTCTAATGTCACTACGGTTGCGGGTATATCAAGCGGTGTTACATCTGTAGCTGGTATATCATCTGATGTAACGACTGTGGCGGCAGACGGGGTTGATATTGGCGTAGTATCAGGAATTTCCTCTGATATTCAAACTCTTGCTGATATCGAAGACGGTACTTCTGCAACTAACGCAATACAAACTGTTGCAGGGATATCAGGCAATGTAACTACCGTAAGTGGAAACAGCGCGAATGTCACTACTGTTGCAGGCATTTCGGCTAATGTTACCTGTGTTGCGGGTATTAGTGCTGACGTAGTTACAGTAGCCGCTGACGGCACAGACATCGGCACTGTAGCAGGAATCTCTGGGAATGTTTCAACAGTTGCGGGCATTTCGTCTGATGTTACGGGTGTTGCTACTATTAGTGGAAATGTTACGACTGTTGCAGGGATTAGTTCTGACACTACTGCTGTTGCAGGTATCTCTGCAAATGTAACTTGTGTAGCTACTTGCGCGGCAGATGTAACTTGTGCCGCTACAAACATGACTGCAATTACTAACGCTTGCGCTAATGCAACTGACGCTTGCAAGTTAGCAATTACTGCAGAAGATACTCAGTTTACTCTTTCCGATTCTGTAACGACAGGCTATTCAGCATTGCACTATAACGCAAAAGCGCAGGCGGCTAAAACTGCCGCAGAGTCTGCTAGAGATTCTACGCTTGCCGCATTTGATAGTTTTGATGATAGATACTTAGGATCAAAAACCTCAGACCCATCTGTAGATAATGATGGTAACGCATTAGTCGGCGGTGCTTTATACTTTGACAGCACTAACGGTGTCATGAAAGTGTACACCGGGTCTGCTTGGGTTGCGGCATACGCCTCTCTTTCGGGCGCATTACTAGTCGCTAATGATTTATCAGATCTAAATGATGCGGCGACAGCACGTACTAATCTAGGCGTTGCAATTGGTACTGATGTTCTTTCCCCCACAGGAGACGGTTCTGGCCTTACTGGAATTAGCAGTGATCTTCTGAATGACACTACTCCACAACTAGGCGGTTCTTTAGATACCAACGGTAATAACATTGCCTTTGGAGACAGTGCAACACGCGGAACAGATGACACATTACGTTTTGGAGCAGGTAATGATTTAGACATTTATTCTAACGGAGTAAATGCTTTCATACATGCTTGTAATGCTCCGGGGTCTTTGCAGATATATGGTGGATCTAGCGGACTGTATATTGGAAAAGCTAACCAAACTATACTAATCGAAGAATTAGGCAATGGCATTGCTTTAGACTACAACAGTGTTATTAAACTGTTTACTACAGCAAGCGGTGTGGAAATTCCCGGTCGAATAGATTTAAGTAGCAATTATCTCTATAAAACATGCCTTATGGAAAACCCCTCGCAATCCGCCAACATTGCACTATGTTTACCTCTTGCGGCTGGAACACTTGCTCTTACCTCTGACATCAATTGTATTACTTGCGATGATGCCTCAACAAACTCAGTTATAAATCTGCTTACACTAGAACGTACAACATCTGGAACTCCAGCGGTTGGCGTAGGAACTGGTATTGCGCTGAATACTGAAACATCGGCAAGCAATGTAGAAACTGGCGCACTTATTGAATCTGTCTCTACAGATGTAACGGCTACCTCAGAAGACTTTGATCTCAGATTTAGCACTATGGCCGCAGGAGCGGCGGCGGCTGAACGACTCATTGTTAACAGTGATGGCATTACAGTATGCGGAACGAGAATTACGACTGCGCCAACCGGGGGTAAAGTTCTTATAGGGACTGGCACAAACGCTCAAGATTGTTCAGTAGCTATAGGTCATTGTGCCGGGGAGTTGAACGGCGGTTTATCATCTAATACCGGTAGTGTAGCTATAGGCGCTTATGCAGGAAATTGCATAGGTCAACCCGGATCTGTTTCAATTGGGTACTGTGCTGGGTATGATAATTGGGCTGGCGGCCAGTGTTCAGTTCAGATAGGCTATTTTGCTGGCGCAAATAATTACTACAATAATAATCTAATTGCAATTGGTGGTTGTGCTGGAGTCGGCCCCATGGCTAATAATGTCATTGCAATTGGTCTATGCGCCCACAAGGCTGGCGCAATCTGCCCAGATCAAATTGCTATTGGTACGAAAGCATTAGCGGCTGGATCCGGGAGTTCTGGTCAGCACAATATTTTCATCGGGCATTACTCCACAGCGTCACCAACTAATACACCACAAGGTCATAACGTAGTCATTGGCAACGACACAGCTAAAGTTATTCATTCGACAGTGGCTGGTCAAGCTCACGGGAACACGTTAATTGGTAGTTGTTCTGCTCTTGCCCTAACCTGTGGATCTTGCAATACAATGTTGGGGCATCTGGTTGGAAATAGCCTTACCTCGGGTACACGGAATACCTTCATCGGCTATGGTGCTGGTGATAGTGTTACAACAGGATGTCTTAACACCCTTATGGGGCGGTTAGCTGGTTGTAATATAACAACAGGAAATAATGACATTATAATCGGTAGTATGCTAGACTCTTTTATGCCAACAAGTGCTATCGGAAGTATACGCATAGGCGATTGGACTAATTCTTATTGCGTAATGATTGCTAGTGTATTTGAACATGATGGGTCTAAGAATGGAGTAGCCGTAGGCGATGGCACCATGGGTTATACCGGCAATTGTGGAGTGATCGTTGGCGACTATGCCGGTGTCGCACAGACTGGCAACGCAAACGTCATGATAGGTGCATATTCTAACAACGGCGGCACCGGTAGTCAAAATGTATTTATGGGATACTCTTCGGGTAAGAACGGCGTATGCGGTGACTATAACACATATATTGGCAGTTGCTCAGGGTTTTGCCATACCGGTGCTAACACGAAAAATACAGCAGTTGGCTACGACACTTTAAACTGCGGATTACTAACATCCTGCAACAATACAGCAGTTGGCTACCAAGCAGGCAAATACATAACGGGCTGTAATAACACTTACTTTGGATCGGGAAGTGGGTATGCTGTCAACGCATCTGGTTGTAACAATACAGGAATTGGACAATTCTCCGGCGCAAGTGTAACAACAGGTTGTTATAATAGTTACGTTGGTGATTGTGCTGGTTATAACGTAACGACAGGCTGTAACAATACAGCTATTGGTTATGCGGCGTTCGCAAGTAGTGCCACAGCTTGTAATGAAATCACCCTTGGTAATGCTAGTGTCACCTGTTTACGTGTACCGGGTGCTGGCTTCTGTGTTTCTGCTACAGGAGGCGCTTTAGTTCTTTGTGATATGACTGTATTAGGTGATATCAATCTCCCAGACTGGGACTTTGCAACATCCAAAGGGCAATTACTTATCGGCGATAGTGACGATTTACAGCTTTATCATGTCTCTGGTAATAACTACATAAAATCTACATCCACCTTGCAAATTCTTACTGATGCTTTTCAACTTTACAATGGCAATAATACAGAACTAATGATTCTTGCCACTGCTAACGGCTCTGTTGACCTCTACTACGATAACGCTAAGAAACTAGAAACAACCTCCACAGGCGTAGACGTTACTGGTTCAATTGCTTCAAACATTTCAATAAACGCTCAGACAGGCACAACCTACACCACAGTCTTAGCAGATCGCTCCAAATTAGTCACACTAGACAATGCCTCTGCTGTTACCGTAACAATCCCTCCAAACTCATCTGTAGCATACCCCACAGGGACTAAGATTGATTTGCTTGCCAAGGGAGCAGGGCAAGTTACTGTAGCCGCAGGTACGGGGGTGACAGTCAACTCATCACAAACACTAAAACTCAGAGCGCAGTGGTCAGCGGCTAGTGTTATAAAACTAGCAACAGATACTTGGGTTCTTGTTGGTGATCTTGAGGCTTCATAATGCTTGATATTGGAATTGTTTCATCATCCTTAGCCCTTGCTAGTCCTTATGATATCCGACTCTTGTTGGTGGGAGGGGGCGGCTCTGGTGGACAAGGTGGAGATAATGACAATGGCTATCCATCAGATAGAGATGAAGCAGGCGGAGGCGGTGCAGGGGGCGGCAAAAAAGACATTAGTGCCGTAACTCTATCCCCCGGAACAGTATATACAATAACCGTTGGTGCAGGAGGGGCGGCCCCAGCATCTGGAGTTGCGACTCCGGGCAACGATGGCACATCATCCTTAATTTCGGGGTCAGATATCACAACCCAAACCGTCATCGGCGGGGGTGGTGGTGGTCAAGGCTATCAAAATGACATTAGCGATAATGCAGGGATCGGCGGCGGCGGCGGCGGTTTTCACTCAAGTCCCGGTGCTGGGTACGGCGGCAGTGCTAGCAGTGCAAATAATATAGGCGCGGGTGGCGATGGTGCGTATAGAGGCGCGGGTGGCGGTGCAGGAGATAGCGACGGTAGTACCGCAATATCGGACTTCGGCGGTGCAGGAGGCGCAGGATTAACTTCTGACATAACTGGCACATCTACTGTATACGGCGGCGGCGGCGGCGGCAGTGGTCGTACATCAGGAGGCGCAGGCGGTTCTGGCGGCGGAGGTGGCGGCGGAGTAAGTAGAACTGGAAACGGAACTGACGGAACTGACGCATTAGGCGGCGGCGGAGGTGGATGCGGGTCGCAAGCGCAAGCGGGCGCAGGAGGTGACGGAGCCGTAATACTTAAAGTACCTACCGCAAATTATAGTGGCACCACAACGGGATCGCCCACCGTCGCTACAAGTGGCGCTTTCAAAATACTTACTTTCACTGCGAACGGAACTTATACGGGCTAAAACAGTTTTCAATAACAAAATTATGTGGTATAATAATAAGTTAGCTACATAAGGAATAAACTACATGAATACTTACATTGTTGAAGGTGGCATCGGTAAAGCCGTTGCCTTTAGCGCAATCATCGATGCGCTTGTAAAAAAAGACGGTGAGCAAATACAAGTGTATACACCCTACCCAGAAGTGTTTGCAAACAATCCGAATGTTAAGTGGGTCTTTCCAGCTAATCAAATAGCGTATGGAGACGAACGAATTACCTCTGCGGGTGACATAAAGTATTGCGAGCCATATAAATCAAATTACCTAAAAGGTAATGAGCACTTAATTGAAACGTATTGTAAATTGTTAGGCGTTAAGTACAACAAGAAAATGCGGCCTAAAGTTTACACTGAATACCTAATCGAAGAGCATGATAAGGTAAAGAAAGAGCAAGAAATTTTTGACAACTACATGATAGTGCAGTTTACTGGTGGGCAACCGCCAATGGACGAAAGTCTAAAAACGCCATATCAAAGCGGTGATCCCGGTAGAAATTATCCGTATTGGATGGCACAGCAAGTTGTTAATATATTGAAAGAAGACAATCCAGATAGGCAAATATTATTCTTTGGATTGCCCAATGAGCCACAGTACCAAAACGCACACAAAACATTTATGACAAATTTTGGCGTGTGGCACGAATTACTTAAAAATGCTGAAGGTTTTATCGGAATCGATTCTAGCTTACAGCATATGTCTCAATCCGCAAGGACAAATGGTGTGGTCTTGTGGGGCAGTACCCGGTTTAACCAACTTGGTTATAGTGAAAATACAAATATTAATTTTCACATGAAAGATGTTTGGATTGAATCAAAATTTAATTCGCTCGATCCCCGTAACATCATGGTGGATCCTACTCAGGTAGTGGATCTGTATAAAGGAAAACTAAATGACTGATACTACAGTAACAATTAACGACACAGAATACAGTGTTGAGGACTTAACTGATGAGCAACGCAATCTGTTAGCTCACATTGAACAGCTTCGCGGCAAGCAAGCAAACCTGCGTTTCCAGTTTACTGAGACTGAGGTTGCTCTGTCCGCTTTCACTAATATGCTGGTTGCTTCTATTACTAACGAAGAAGAAGCCGCAGAAGAAGAGATAACGGAAGAATAGTTATGCCAATGCAAGTCGCCACAGAAGGAACTAAACAAGTAATGGACGCAGTGAGTATTGTTACTGTAGTAGGTACGCTAGGAAATATGTTACCACCTGTGGCGGCTTTATTAACTATAGTGTGGACAGTAATAAGAATATACGAAACTAAAACGGTACAAAAAATGATGGGCAAGGATCGCCCAGATGATCTTTGAGGCCATAGCCGCCATCAAGATAGCCAACGAAGCTATCGGGGCTATCAAGGAATTCGCCGGTCACGTACAAAGTGTCGGTGAAATGGGGCCACAACTCACCAAACTCGCTGACGCTAAAGAAGAGCTAGAAAAGAAAGCGAAAGATGGTGACATGGAATGCTTCTTTGAACTCGAAAAGATACGCCAGAGAGAAGCTGAAATCAAACAAATGTTTATCTACAATGGCCGTGCAGGTCTTTGGGATGATTACTGTAAATTTATAGCCAATAGGAAACAACTGAAAGAAAATGAACGAAAGCGAATTGCCGATAAGAAAGCCCGTAGAGCTAGACAAATTAAAGACTGGAGTATTGGTATCGCTGTTACCTTGGCCGCCCTTTCTGCTGTTGGCATATGCGGTTACTTCCTATATTGGCTCATAAGTGTGAAGGGGAAGTAGGGTGTGGCTTGTATATGGAATCATCACCCTAGCTATTCAACCCGGTATATTACAGATTGTTGAACGTAAAGAATACACTAACCCACAGGATTGTTTTGAAGACGCAATGGTCATAATGGCAGACGCAGAAGACCCAAGGGGTATGGCCTGTGTACCAATACCAAGCGACAAGAAGGGAACATAATGACAGACCAAGAAAAGATGTATGACCTCAATGGTGACGGGGTGATTGATGCTGAAGAACGTAAGATCATGCTGGAAGATATGC
>Ga0222715_10001504_pt1 | contig 22128 bp, 34 predicted proteins | sample C33_9DmetaG_FD_165056 | JGI IMG/M metagenome (GOLD analysis project Ga0222715, IMG submission 165056) | Estuarine water microbial communities from San Francisco Bay, California, United States - C33_9D | ecosystem: Environmental > Aquatic > Marine > Unclassified | place: USA: California... | reverse complement strand
GCATTGAAGGATGTTGTTCCTTCATCAGGTCCTGATCTACAGCAGTCATCTGTTCGCGGGTTCTGCCCCCGTAATATGCAGTTCGTTCTGCTACTGTTTCTTCAGGTATACGGCACAGCATCAGTCCGCCTTGTCCGATAATGCCCTCATATCGACCATCGTCAATAGTAGGAGCTTCGTAGTTGGGGTACTCGTCCTTACGAACTGGTTCCCAACCTTCACGCAACTTAGCGTTTACGTTCATCTTGTCTTCTTCGCCGCGCATTGCGACTCGAATCCATCGATGCACGAACCCATCAGGTGCGGGTGGTGCGGAAAGGTGACTGGGCGGTGCCCATGGTTTTCTGCGCGTTTCTGTATCGCGGGTTTCGCTTGCGCGAGGTTTTCTATCAGCCATGTTATTACTCCTTCACATACTTGGCGTATTCTTCAAGAGGTACGCCGAGCTTCTTAGCAATCGCTACTTGTGAATGCGTCAGCTTGACCGACCTGCGCCCCTGTTTCGTGCTGCGGGATGCGGAGTTACCTGCAGAAGCGACCTGGCTTCCTCCACCCGATTTCTTAGGCGATTCGAACTTGTGAGGGAACTCACTACGAATACGACTATCGATTGCAGTATAATACTCATCGCTCTGCGGGTCAAACCCCTCTTCGTCGATAAGTTGTTGGTTGATCGCAAAAGCCGCCATTGTCATGACACGATCTTCACCAAACCACTTGTTTTTCCCGGCCCAAGCCTGTGCTTTAGGGTCTGGAGGAGCCTGTTGCGGCTGCGCCTGCGCTTGTGGTTGTGCTTGCGGTTGTGCTTGCGGTTTTTCCTGTTGGCGTTGAACCTGCAACTTAGCCTGTTGTTCCGCCTTCGCTTTAGCTGAGACATATCTCTGCTTTTCTACCGCAATTTTTGAAATCAGCTCTTGAGCTTCCAGCATCTTATCCGCATCGCCGGACTCATGAGCCTCTCTGTACAGCTGCTTCGCGGACTGAGTCTGCGACTCCAAGCGGTTTCCGTACTCATTCAGATAGCCAGAATCTAGAGACTGAACACGGGTCTTCAGCTTTTTGTTTTCCTCAATCAGCTGCTGAGATAAACGAACGGCCTCTGCTTTGTCTCGCTCTTCTTGGCGATACTTCTCCGTGAGCTTCTTTATCCTACTCTGGACACCCTTACTGTACGAATCCAATTCGGACTCGGATTGGGGCTCTGAACTAGATTCCTGAGAGGGTTCTGTGACCTTTTCAGGCGCTTCTTGTGCCTCAACCTGGACCTCCTCTTCAGTCTCTACAATAATTTCCGGCTCTTGTTCTTCAGACATAACCTACCTCCTATACATGCTTGATATCGTCAGGCTCTAAGAGCGTTGCGATAACTTCATCGTCATTGATGATGCGAACTTCGCCTCCATCGATCTTAAATCGAGAACCGGAGTAACGCCCAATACACACCCACTGACCTTCTTTGCACCAGGGCTCTCCCTCTGATCCAAACTTATCAGGGTCTTTGTACGCTAATGGGCCGAGCTTCATAACATAAGCCACAACTGTAGCTACAGATTCACGCTCTCGGATCTCATCAGGGATGTATAAACCACTCGCCGTCTTCGCTTTACCCTGGTAGGGCATCACCAAAACCCGCCAGCCTGTAGGCTGCGGGAGACGTTCGAGTAGAGATTTGTCTAAAAGGGCCGGGTCTAGCACCCGGTCTTTAGCGTCAACATATGCGCTTTTCAAAGGCTCAGACTCAGCTTTCGCCTCACCCTTCTCTTTGTTAATTTTCTGCGCAACGTGTTCAGGAAGATATAAGGTCTTCGACATCGTCTACGTTTTTCTCCAGCAGGGCCTTGATTTCTTCTCGCGCGAAAGAGAGGCCCCGTATCTCTCCCACAGACATTTTGTACTGTTCCCAGTCTTTAACAGCACCGCTTGCAAGAGCATCGGAAATCATTTTCTCCTGCTCTTCAAGTTTCTTATACATGTACTTTGCCCAATCGACAACATCCATTACAAGTTATCCTTATATTCTCCTTGTAGGTCGGATGTAATCGGTCCACCCTCTGCCCACTCGTCGCATGTGTTCTGACTACTACACACGAATTTGAGCAGTTGGCAATACCCAGTGTCTCCAGACTCATCTCCTATGCACTCCTGCATAGACTCTGTCTGGTTGTACATGCCGCAAGATCCGCAACTCTCGTCATTGCGAAAAGCCACCGAAGTATTGGGCTCACGATAATTGTACTCATACACCGCCATGTCCATGTTCTCCATGTTCATGTCAGGGTCCTGCGTTGGAAGAGGACAAGAGTTGCCCTCTTCAGTTTCTTCCATTTTATCGACAGGCATGCCATCCGGAAGAATGCTGATCATAATTGTAGGCATCAGTAAGTCATCCCTCGTTTGCCGTTGTCACGGACATCGCCTGGGCGAACCTCTCCACCCATCATAAAGTTTTGAGTGTCTTCTGCACGACGTTTCGCTTCTCTGTTTCCGCGGGCAACCGCGTCGGCCTCGTCGCGCTCCGTCACATAAACACCGTCAGGGCTGCTAGTGCTGTCCTCTTCAATCCCGTAAATGGATTTGTTTAAACCTTTAGGTCGGACCCTTGGACGAAGGGATTTCTTTGGTGCAGGCATTGTTCTCTCCTATTCCATTATCTCAAAGTGAGGCGCATCGATGAATGGACGACGGCCCTGTGAACGACGTAAGTCTACATACTCGTTCATAGCTTCTTCTGCAGTGCCTTCATAGGCCCCAAAATCGTCAATATGCCAAGCCGCGCCCCAGCGAAGTTTAACACCACAATCCTTGGCGGCAGATTTCATAGCGTCAGCAATCTCATCGTAGAGATTCAACTCCCATCGGCCCCCGTCAATATATGCCATTAAATCAACAGCATAGCCTCCGAGATGCTTGCTCTTCATAGTCTGCGAAGCACCTTTCGCGACCAACGCTTCCTGCTCCTTGCGGGTTCTTAGTCCGCAAATTACACTGAAGTCCTGTTCGCTAATTCCGATAGCCATGCGAACAACGGCTTGCAGAGAAGCATCAACGCCCTCAAGCCGCTCGTTGCTGCGGTTTCCCAGTTTGTATGTCATTTCATATCGCCTTTCATGTTCAGTAGCCCGTTATGGTCACGATCAATATATTTCAGATCATTTTCGACCAAAGCTATTCGCTGTTTGAGCTTGTTAATCTCATTGATGGTCATCGCCATGCTCGCATGTTCATCCCAAAGTTCGTCTATATCACCCCAAACATCTTCTATTTCTTCCGCGTTAGACTGCACATCACGTTTGAGATTGATGTTGTCCTCAATCGCCATGCGTGAGCCGATTTGACCTACCGTCTCTTCAAGACTGGCAATGGTAGCGGCCTGTTGGCTTACCCACCACACACCAGCGGCAAGTTGGACGGCCATAGCTGCCACAAGGGCTACAGGTAACTTTAGGTTTTCCATCACTTCCTCTTAAACAAAGCCTGCGCACCACGGACACCGAAGCTCGCGCTGATTGCGATACCCAACGAGTAAAAATACCAGTCCGGCGCTTTGGAAAGCTGCTCAAAACCACGGTCAACCCAGCCCTCTGCTCCAGGAATAAACGCTAAAATCAACGGGATAGATAGAACAATAACAAACCATTCATCTTTCCACGAGGACTTCGCCCCCTCCGCCATAATGCGCTCCCAATCGGCAACGCTCGTATGCTCCGACAACATAATCTTCGCCTTGGCTTCAGCCTCGGTCAGCTTGAGCTTGGCCTCTGCGGCCTGCTTAGTAGTCTTTGCGTCCAACCAACCCCCTGCGAGATTAGCAATCGGACCAATTAACGCCTGAATCATTTGTCATAACTTTCTTTGTGAACAATCTTGTTTGGAGTCACAGTGGTCGTAGACTCTTTCCCCATCCAAATACCGAAGGCTCCCGTGAAAGCCCCTGTTACAACTGAAATCAATCCAGCCTGACTAACAGACAAGTCCGGTTGCGACATCGCCCACTCCAAACAACGTATATACATGATCGTCGTAACCAACATCATCAAACGTGGAAGAATCTTCCAATCATCAAGTATCGTGTGTGCCATCTTCTAAACTCCTAGCGTAAGCAATCGCATATCGCTTGTGGTGCGTTATTATAACAACTTTTTCGTATTTGTCATATACAACGTAATCCCCTCTTTTATTTCGGAATAACCTCAAAACAATACACCGTAGTTTGGCTCGTAGTTATCAAGACTTTTGCATCCTCAAGAGCTTCTCTGCACTCATTCTCAGTAGTAAACTGATTGAGCTGATAGTGCTCGATATTGTTATTCATAACTTGAAACCAAATTAAAAACCACATTACCACTTCCCCTGACTTCTACCTATGAAATACAGTACAATCGCCAGACCAACGATACCTGAAAGCACCAGCAAAATACCTACAGTCCACTCTATCAGGGCGCGTTTAAAATTTTCTTTCTTGTAAATTTCTTCTTTACGTTGCTTTCGCATCTGCGCCTCGATATGTAAAACTTCCTCCCAAGCGGAGGGTCCGTACTGAAAACTGATGAAGTTCTTGATTTCCTTGCGCATTTCTGACATTTTCTTCTTTTGCGCAAAAATTTCTATGGCACTGTGCGTGTCTGATCCCTTGAATTTATACCACGGGGGGTTCTTTATTTGCTCTTCAGCAAAGGCAAAATCACTGCAAGCCTTGCCCCATTTGCCAAGCTGACCCGTAATGTCTTGCAATTCACGGCCCACAGCAATGCCTTGCTTGATGGCGTTATAAGCGGATGTAGCTAGTCCGACTGCTGTAATAGGATCGATCATGCCTCAACAAACCTCGCGGGACAAACGTAAAGATAGTTAACGCGAAAGACCCTGTCGTACCACAAGCCGTTGGTTGCCGTGCCGCAGTTGTAGTAACAGTACTGAAACAACTGATTGCCGCTTTGCGTCCATGCGTGTCCAAACGACACGAAGACCAACGCGCACAGCACTAAAACTCTCCGACAAACCTCTGAGGTCGGGCTATCGGACTGAACCGTTTGTTAACCGTGCCGCCAGAGGAATACTTAGTCTTTCCTGCATTGCTTAACGCAATGGCAACCGCCTGCTTCTGCGGTTTTCCAGCAGCCATTTCAGCCTTGATGTTCTGGCTGATTACATCCTTAGATCTACCTTGCTTGAGCGGCATCTTACCCCCTCATCATCTTCTGTCGCTGCACCTCAATACGATCTTGGTTGGTATCGTCCCGCTGGGCCGCGATGTCTTCTATGCTTTCAATACGAGCCGCGTCCGTCGCCGCACGTTGCTGCATTTTGTTCATCTCCAACTGAATCTGAGCTGCATCGTCAATCGACTTACGCTGCAAGTCTTGCTGCTTGACTCCAAGTTCCTGCATACGGATCTGTACCAACGGATCCTGCATGGGGTCCTGACCCTGTGGAGTAATTTTCGGCATCAGCTCGTTCATCAACTGCAACTCCTGTAAGGCGACCATCTTCTCGATCTCCTCTGGATTTTGCATCTGCTGCTGTACTTCCATAATCTGCTGCTGTGCCGTTTGCGGGTCAACCTCCCCGGACTGAGCCATCATCTGTACTTGAGCGATTAAACCTTTAATCTGCGTCATCACCATTTCACGAGCCTTCTTAGAGATGTGCTCCTGAAGGTGGCCCATTAAAGTTCCCGTGACCTGCGGTGAAGTCATTACGATAGGAGTCTTCATAAACATAACGTGAAGCTCGATATGTGCATCGTGATCCTGCCCATCAAACGCCATCAACAACTCACCCGTCAACGCCCGAGCATTCTCGATTAACGCATCAAGTGGCTGTGGTTGAGGAGGGGGTGGCAATATCTCGTCAATGTTCTGAACCTCTAAAGCCTGATACATTCGACGGAACGCTGCATGAAGGTTGTGTACCTGCGGGTTTGACTGCGCCAACTGTAACTGCGTTTGAGCAAGCGTAACGCGCTGCGCCATAGAAAATATATTAGGGTCGCTTACTGGGATTACATCAACACGTCCGTCAAAGTCCGCAGCCATAACCGTGCGATCCCCGCCCGCCACATCATATGGGTACTCTTGTGGGAGATTGTCGCGGAAGATTCGAGCCAAGACACGAAACTCGTTCTTCTGCGCATAGTGCAGCCGTTTATGGATAGCCGACATAACCTTCATGCCGCGCTCTAACAGGGCCACAGTGGTCCCTACAGGGGCCTCCTGGTTCATGTTAGAAGACTGCTGGTCTGCCAGTGACACAAAGCGTCTTCCGTTGTCCACAAGCATTCCTAGAAGCTGTCCTAGCGTTGCAGAAGGCTCTTTGTACGGAAGTGGAATAATCGCGTCCCGAATGTTGCCACCAGGCGCGTCAATGTCCCGCCATTCTCCAGGTTGTAAGGGTTCGTCGTCATTACGAACCCTTACGCCCCGAGCCTTGAACCCAGCTGGGAGGTTTGCCAGGGTCCCGGCGTCGATCAACTGGCGAAGAATACTCGTAGCAGCGCGACCTAACCCACCAATCATGTGGATCAAACCAAAGCCATAGAATCCCAGACCAGGCATAAACTTATAGTGAACGAAATACTGCTGCTTCTTCGCGAGCCCCGCATCTTCTTCAAAATTACGGCGGATGGACAGTACTTTCCCAGAACCTTCATCAATCGTTACAATGTAAGGCAGCGCAATACCCGTAGGTTCACCTTCAGGAGACATGTCCTCGAAGTTTTCAAGGTCTAAATCAACATGCATTTCAAGCACGGTGAAGACTTCGTCAGTGTACGTTTTAGAAGTACCCTGCAGTTCGTTTACTTTTTTACGGACCTCGTCCTCGTCCTCGTCGTACTTACTGACCTCAACGTCACGATAGAATCCAGCGATCTGCATCTTGCGCAGTTCATTGGCATCCATACGCAAAACATGAGTGACACGAGCCGCTGTCTGTAGATCAGACGCTGCATACGAAACGACCAAATCTTGAGCAGGCACAAACTTAGCAACCGCTCGCTGCTTGGCCTCATCAAAGTAAATTTTCTTAAAACACGAGCCCGACAGCGGTAAATAAAACAAAAGCTGATCCATGTCCGGATCGAACTCTTCCATTACTTCCATAATCTGGTAGTTCATGAAGTCCTTGACTCGCGATGCCTGCTCCTCACGAGCCGCATCCTGCATACCAAGAACTTGAGTTTGAACAGGGCCACCAGCAGGAAGCAGTTCTTTGTACGCCTGTGCCTGAAACTGAGTAACACTCTCACTAATCAGCGGGTGCGTGACTCCAGAAGCTCCTTCAAACGGAACAGTACGCTCTTCATACTTAACTCCAAGCTGATCCAAGCCCTTTGTGTAAGTCTCTTCCCACTCTGAACGAGACTCAAGGTCATCTTCGTAAGACGCCCGCAGGTCCGACGAAATTTCTCCAAGATAATCTTCATCTAAGAACTCCGCTAAGTTGTCGTCATGCGCTGGTTGAATCATAGATTCCTCCATTGCAATCATTTCTTCAAGACTTCGAACTACTGCGCCACCTTCGCCGTCGTCAACAACTTCAGCTCCATTAGGAAACATCTCCATCGGGGCCTCAACTGGAACCTCTACCGACGCTTCGTTAGGAACCATGTCCTCGGGACGAATCCCTGAATCTACAAGAGGTGGCAATGCCATCAGTAATACTCCCGTTTACGACGATACTCGTCGTGTTCTTCTTCCTCGCCAAGCAGAGAAACGAAACCGCCCTGCCTGAAACGCATCAGTGCTAACGTCATGCTATCACAAAAGTCATCATGATCGCCATTAGGAAATGAAACTACTTCTTCGATAACTTCATCAGCAAACTTCTTGTCGTTTGGGGCCCATACTACACCAGCTTCGAACAATGGCGCAACCATATGCATCCTAGTGACCTTATCTCGCCCTTTCCCTGGCGAAAATCCTAGTGCCGGAATACCACGAAGCCGCAACTCGTCAATAAGCGGTGTACCCGTCGCTTTCGCTTCGACCACAACCATGTCCGGCTCCCAGTATTCGTGCTCTTCATACGCGACTTCCTTTAGTTCAGGGAAATTCCACCGACCTCGTCGCGCATCCAGCAAAATCAAATTGTCAGACCCGCCCTCATCCGGCTCAAACACGCCCCAAGTCGTAATCGCGCTGTAATCAGCCGATTCTTTCTTGGAAAACGCCGTATCGTAAGACTGAATAATGTACTTGACAGGCGGAATATCCTTCTTAGTCCACTCCTGCCACCATTCCCGCTTAATAATCGCAGAATCAGAACTCGTCGGCGTCTGCTGCCACTGCGCATTCCATTTTTGCACAGGCAATGACGCCTTAATCCCCAGTAATGCGTCTTTTTCCCAAAACTCCGGCCATAACGGCTTGTCAGATGGCAGAATCGCAGGAAATTCCACAACCTCCCACTGATCCGCCATGACATCGCTGCCCTGCGCGGCCAACAAACGGCCTGTCAAGTCTTTTTTACCCCAACGAGTCATAACAATTATGATCGCACCGCCAGGTTGAAGACGCTGACGAGGCCCAGAAGTGTACCACTCATACGCATTGTCAAACGCACTCTCACTTAAAGCATCCTGCTCCGAGTGTGGGTCGTCAATTACAAACAAATCCGCACCACGACCCGTGACCGCAGCGCCAACACCCGCCGCAAAGTACTCGCCGCCCGCGCTCGTCTGCCATTTACCAGCGCCCTTGTTGTCTTCTTTCAGATTGGTATCAGGGAAGATGTCCTTATATTGTGGGTCGTCTATAAGGTCCCTGACCTTGCGGCCAAATCGAACCGCAAGCTCCGTGTTGTGAGTAGCCTGAATAATCTTGAGCTTAGGATTCCGGCCCAAGAACCACGCAGGCATCAAGAAACTCGCAAACTCAGACTTAGAATGTCGAGGAGGCATGTTGATAATCAACCGTTTCAACTTGCCCTGCGCAACCTGCTCCAGCTTTTCCGCAATAACACGGTGATGCTGGCCCTCAATAAAGTTCTCATACACATGATGGGCAAACGGCATGAAATAATCATGCGCCTTTTCACGAGTATCAAGCCGCTTCTTGGCCTCGGTTAAGGCCAAGATCTCTTTTAGGGCGTCCTCTGGTAAGGCTTGTAAATTCATGAGCCGCTCATCAAGTCCTCAGAAGGCAGTAACTCGTCCCCCGTGCCTTGGATCTGGGCCAAACGCCGTAGATACTCAAGCTCGGCATTCGGCGCAATATACCCATAACCATACTGCGGATTTGCAGTAGGTGCCAAGTAAGATGTCGGATCGGACATAACAGGCCCCGCAGGAACTGTTTGATCTACTCCAGGCTGCGGAACGTAGAAGTTATACGCCCCTGTCTGTTGAGGCTGATAATACGGAGAAACAACAGGGCGAACACCTGTACCTAAACCGGCAATACCAGAAGTATAACCCGGGATGGACTCACCGACAGGTACGGTTGTATCGTCGTCATCTGTCCCTGTTACGTCTGTGCCTGTTACGTCTGTGCCTGTTACGTCTGTGCCTGAAGTCTCATCTACTACAGGTTGCTCCACCGTCGTTGTTGTCGCTGCTTGAACAACCGCATCAGCAGTTGTCCCTACATCCACAACGCCATCTACTTCAGAAGAAACCCCCGTCTGCGCAGTCTCAACAGTAGTGGTCGCCGTTCCATCGGTCGCAGCATCAACATCAACCGTAACACCGCCATTGGTCACGGTTGCCGTGCTGTTAACTGCCACATTGTCCGTAGTAGTTTCACCCGTGACACTGTTGTTCGTTGTAACCGTAGCGTTTCCATTTGCATCTGTGACAGTCGTTACCGTTACATTTCCATCACTCGAGGTTGTAACAGTCGCGTCGTTGTTGGCCGTGATTGTCGTGTTGGCGTCCCCAGTTCCAGTTCCAGTTACGCCAGTCGTTGCGTCCCCAGTTCCAGTTACGCCAGTAGTAGTGCCGCCAGTTCCAGTCACGCCAGTAGTAGTGCCGCCAGTAACTATGGTGCCTATACCACCTGTGCCAGTTTGACTCTCACCCATTCCGACAACAACCTGACCATCCGAATACAAAGTTCCGTCGATTACGCCTTCTGCTTTGACATTGTTTGCCGGGTTACCAAGATACATAACACCGTCTCGTCGGTAGACTTTACCAGAGTCGTAAAGAGAAACGACATTGGTGTCGTCATCTGTGCCACCAAGAAGCGTCTCAGAAGCAGTGGAACCCGCTGTTACATCTGACGTATCAACCACCACCGCGCCAGCAGCCACTGCCGCAGCAGCGTCATCGTTCTGAACCGCGTTCGTCGCATTGGTCAAGTTGGCATTTGTTCCAGAGCCAACTGACACAGTCAAACCCGTTTCTTCGTTAGTTATTATAGTATTCCCACCGACATTAGAAACCACTACATTCTGGTCCGTGCCTCCTATCACCGCGTTTTCAGTATTTGTTAAATCACCAACCGTAGTTTCTTCGCCCGTTACACCATCCGCGCCCGTCTGCGTCAGGCTACTTCCGCTCTCAAGGACAGTGGTTTCCACCTCATTTGTGTTCGATGTATTCGATGTATCAACGATAATACTTGTACCCGTGCCCACGTTTACCGAGTTCAAGGTCCCAGTACCAACATCCGTCGTAGTCGAGGAGCCCGTCAAGTCATTCGTAACCGTAACCGAAGTATTACCGTTCGCGTCAACCGCAGTATCAACCGTGTGAGTCTGACCCTCCGCATCCGTAACGGTCTGCGTGTCAATCGTATTAACGCCCTGTGTGTTTGTCTGCGTCAGCGCACCACCAAGATCATCGTATGTAGACCCTGTGCCTGTTTGCGTGTCGTCGCCAGCTGTAGTCAACGCACCATCAGATTTTGCGGACAAGTTCTGTACCGCAGAGCCAACCGTAGACGCCGCACTTGCGCCCGTACCACCAACAGTTTCATATATCGCAGCCGTAAGAACTTGGTCCAAGTACCCCTTGTCGTAATCCGCCGGATTAATGCCCTGATCCTCTAAGGCCTTGATAACCGCAGCGTTTACACCAACCTGCTCCAAACCACCTGAAACACCCTCGGTAGTCAGAACACCAAGTCCTGTCAACGCGCTGTTAATCGCAGTAGGCAATGCCTTCGCCAACGGAGCAAACCCACCCGCCGTCAAAGCAACCAACGTGTCTACCGCACCGCCAGCCAAACCAGATGTGTAAAACGCCTGCGTTTCAGCCGTATCCACAACCGTGTTAAACTCTTCCTCCGACAAGTGGTTCAACGCACCACTGGCTCTAAGTGACTCCAACTCAGTCTTTGTCTCGTTCGCAGCCGCAGCGCCCGCTTCCGCTGTACCTTGCTGGAAGGCCACCGCACCACCAGCCACAGGACCAAGGAGCATGACCGTCCCAACATCCAGACCGAGACCAATTAGTTCTTGGGCCGCGACACTCGCCATCCACGCGCCAGGAGTTATCTTCTCCCCAGCCATGTTATAGCCCTCGTTGTTCGGGTCCGGCATACCATCAGTAATCAGCTTCTTGTACTCATCTGATTGATTGTTCAGTATTTCCTTAGACTGCTCGCTCAAATACTTAACCGCAGGAGCCAGTGCTTCACTAGCAGCGGTACTCGTTGTTCCGGTGCGGTCTACGCCATCTAAATCAGCTATGACTTTCTCGCCAGTATTAGGATCCGTGAACTCGTACTGGTCGATATTATACGAAGACAATATGCTTAAAGCATCATCCGCCATCGTACCTGTGCCCTGAACACGAAGAGATAGCTCCTCCAGGAAACCGCCCACGGTATCGTAACCAAGACCCGCCGCAATCTCACCCAGAGTCAGATCGCTGCCGCCTTTGAGAGCATTAGCCGCGCTCTCAAAAGTATTTGGAGCCTCCTGCAGTGTACCATACTGCTCTCCCATCGCGTCAATGTCTTCCTGCGTTAAGCCAGGGACAGAAAGACCCTGCTCAAAAGCCAGAATCTCCGAAGCCGTAAACCCAGCCGCGTCTAAGTCCGCCTCGGTGTATCCACCCTGCATGCTCGTAAGGCTGTCCACATAACCTTGAAGATCCTCTAAACGCTCTGGCGTGATCGATGGATCTACAGTGGAAGTACCCCCACCAGGAACTACCGAGAAATCCGTTCCACCGCCGTCATCTATTTCAGATAAATCCACCGTCGTGCCCGTACCGAGAGCACCCTCAATCGAAGTTCCAATGTTATCGCCAGGAGTTATCTCAACTTGCAGAGGCTCCTTAACCTCATAGCCGTCAGTATAAGTAACTCCCCCATATGTACCCGTAAATCCTACACCGTTCCCCGTAACTAACCGCTCTGATGGGTCAGATAGATCAAAATATACATCATCACGAGTGTCCCCAGGCACAACCGAGAAATCCGTTCCATCGCCGTCATCAATCTCAGTGAGATCTACACCAGTCTCGGTCTCCGTAGTAGAACTGCCTAAATCGATATTCGCGCCCTGCAAATCCTCAGCCGTGGACTCACCACTAATAATCTGATCCAAAGCCGTAGTGTTGTCGTCCGATAACGTAACCCCGCCACCGCCAGTAGTGACATAAGTCGTAATATTATCGTTATCTATGTCGTCATTCAAAAGCTCCGAAGCAGTAACCGTGGCCTCAGATCCACCAATGCCTAAATCCGCGTCTAAATTACGGCCACCAGAAGTACTTGTTGTCTCCTCGGCATCAGTAGTAACTGTTGTCAACGCGCCATCAAGATCGTCGTAGGTGCTCCCCGCCGCAGCCGCAGCCTCTGCCGTGGGGTACGCATCCCCGTCAGCGCCCAGGGTCCAACCGTGGTTCGCAACAAGGGCCTCGTCTACGGCATCAGAACGAGTGCCCTGCTGCTCCGGATCCGGAACAAAGCCCACAAATTCGCCGCCCTCGTCTAAGTAGACTTCTCGGCCATTGGGTAATGTCGTGGTTGTTAAACCAGAAGCAGAAGTTGTCTGTCCAGTGGCAGCATCAACGTAGGTCGTAGCGTCATCGGAACTGGAACTCATAGAGTTACCAGCATCTAACTCAGACTGAGTCACACCAGTGTAAATACTCTCATTATCATTACGAGTGTTAGACGTGATGTTGATCGTCTCACCAGCCTTGATGTTGTTAATATCAATGCCAGGATTATCCGCCTTGATCTGCTCAATCGTAGTGTTGTTGTCCAACGCAAGCTGAGAAACAGTGTCACCAGACTGAATCGTCTGCGAACTGCTGCTGCTGCTCTGCGAACCTCCACTCGTCTGCGTCCCCGGCGTATTCGGGTCAGTGTCGAGCTTGGGGTTGTTCGGATCACTGTAATCGTTTTCATAAACCGTGGCAGGAGGTGGGTCGTTGTTGTCATCGCCACCGCCGCCACTCGGCTCGTCATTCTTAAAGGTCCGAGGATCAAGAAACGCCGAAAACAAAAACGGGTTGTATAAACTGTAGCTCATCTTAGACCTTCCTCACAAAGTAAGCGCCAACGCAATCGTAGCCCCTACCACTCAATATCCCATTAAAGACCCGTGGATCAAGTTTCGATGTCTGACCAATCCGTATGTCAACAACACCCAACTCTTCCGCCCAAGCCTCAAATAACCCCAATAACTGAAGCCCGACCCGCGAACCGCGCTTCTCAGGTACTACATACCACAAACTGTCGCCAGCAACCAAGTCACGACTAAAGAAATAAGGATTGGCCTTCCCAGCAAATACCCCAACAGCCTCACCATCTTCCCAAGCTAACCAAAAAACATGCTTGTTAAGATGCGTGTAACGCTGCGCATTCTCCAACAAATACTCAGGATCAAGGACCAAGTGACTATGAGCACTCTCCGAATGAGCCTTCTTACCTAACTGCAAAACAGCCCGTACAACTTCCGGACGAAAATCCCGAACCAACTCAAACGTAACTGAATCGCTAACCAAATCCTTCATCGCTCGCACAAACTCTCAATAACAAGGTCCAAGGCCCCAGGACCAAGATACCCGAAACCCAAATGAAAATAAAGTGCGCATAATTTTCCAGGCTAGGGAACCTAATGAACCTGGGCCTTCTTCGCCCTCTTGGTCCGCCTGTAACTCCGGTTCTTACTAGCAGATAACACCCCAAGATTCTTCTCACTGTTGTCCCGAGGATTGCCGTTCCGATGAGTAACGTCCTTCCCATCACCCTTCTTAACCTTCCCAGATCGCTCCATCGCACGACGAGCCGCGTTCCGAGATGCACGGTTCTTCTTCTGCTTAGGCTTGGAATGGTAATTCCGATACTCGGCAGCGTAATCTCGGGCCATGGTCCGTTCTCCTTCTGTTCTCAAATGGTATTATACACGAATGAATCTACAACACCAACATTATAGGGGGCTGACAGCTCCGACGGCCCGCAAATAAGGGGGTGATGGGGGTCGGCCCCCCGCACAATATCGATAGGTATCTGGCCCAGTAACCCCTAACGCATGTGTGTAGCAGAGTGGTCATTGGTTCTAGGACCTGTGCTCTGGGTAAGCTCGTTTCTATACCCCCGGGGGTGCTGCAGGTTCTAGAAAAGTTTTGGTTTCGACCTTTTGTTTTTTGGTGGGAACAGATGCAATAGCTGGGCGTCCGGGCGGGCTGTCGTGAACCAAGACCCTTCAGGTCTTGGCCCTACGGGCTTCCATCCCTGACGCATATGATCCTTGACGGATCATGTCAGTCTCCGAACTGACAGTCGGCCAACGGCTAGCCGCCCCGTTGGATCGTGCTGCTCGACAGCGGAACCGTCCCAATATGCGGGCTAGAAGGGTCTGCGGTACGACACGCCGAGCACCATTCCACGGGAACATCCTTCAGATGTTCTCTCGCTCCATGCCGCTCAACATGACGTACCTTGCCAGCCTTCTAGGTCCGCTCTCTCCTAGACTACTACACACACACATGAACCCCCGTGCGGATTGTCCCCCCGGGAGGCCATCCCATTTAATGCGTCGTCAACCCCACATGCTCCAACGCTACGCTTATGTGCGCGTGAGGGGTCGGGAGTTTGCCCAAAATGCAACATCACAGAACCTGACGCAACGTCATGGGTGCCTCGCTCCAAGGGTTACCCTCAGTGCCAGTGAGCCCATGACGTAGCATCAGAACCTGAGATCTTGCATTTTGCGCCGCTCTGCTAAACTCCCTTGACGATTCCCTCGTAAACTCGGCGCGATTAAATGTGCGGCAAGTTGATGGGACAATGCACGAAGTTCCATGTGCGTTGTAGTTGTAACCAACCATAGGAGGCCATCATGGTCGTGGACTTATTCAAGCATCTTCATGACGAGTACATCGCAGCAGTCGAGTCACAGTACTTCGAGCTTTGGTACAATATCAACCCCGCTAACGTGCAATACGAGCCAGGTGCGGATGAGATCCCGTTCTAAGCATTACTCACTACCTTAACTAGCAACTTAACTAATACGGAGGCCATCATGGCTAAACTATCTTACTCTTATAACAGCATCACCGACACACCACTTCCATCGGATCAGACTCTTCGCGAGATGTTCACCATACTCGAGACGCTCAAGTACGCTATCGACAACAACCCTCGGGTGACCAGCTACTCTGCCGAGTGTGTCTTGTACGATCACTACAAGCAGATGATTGCTGACGGCTTGAAGCAGCTTCGGTCCGATGCAGAGCAGCGGCTCTCGTACTCCATCCCAAAAGAGTCTGCGGCTGACGTGTACAAAGCCCGCAGCATCGAGGAAGCTGCATAATGCAAAAGCAGAACTTATTTGCTACACCCGAATCATGGGAGGACCTACTTCAGTGGGTCCTTCTACACCCTCAGTCAGATCAAGTTCACATCCTCACGGGCGCAATGATGTCCTGGAATCTAGCTTGCGACATACACAACTCAACTAAGGAATCAAACGATGGATAATCTTACAACACAACTCACCGACATCATCATCGCCATCATTCAGGACAAGGTGGACGAGCGGATCGAGATGAAGCTCGCCGACATTCAGGAGGGTATCGACACCGCAGCATCGTTCGATATCGAGGACCATCGTGCCGACATACTCTCAATGGTCGAGGAGGACTTCGACATCGACGACAAAGTCGATCACGTCCTCAACATGAAGACCTTCACCGTCACTGTAGACTAACCAACCAGCGGGGGCTTCGGTCCCCGCACCACCTCAACTAAGGAGACTACCAACATGAAAAGCGGAATCATTTACAAGGGGCCAAGCCAACTCGACGGCAAGCCTATTGTGGTTATCGCCACATACTCTAACCGCAACACCAAGACAGGAGCCGTCGTTCAGACGTACATCATAACCCTGGAGAATCCTCTCAAAGCCAGCAAAACAGGCCGAGACTCAACCATCTGCGGCAGCTGCATCATGCGCGGCACCCCAACAGATGACCCCAAGCGCAAGATCGCCAAGGGCCGACGCTGTTACGTCAACCTCGGGCAGGGTGTCCTGATCGTCTTCAAAGCATTCGAGCGCGGCGTCTACCCGATAGCCGACAGTCCAGATGCACGACGATCACTCGGCGCTGGGCGATTCATTCGCATCGGCACATACGGAGATGGAGCTGCCGTACCCGACTACGTTTGGGACGAGCTACTCAGTGACGCGGACAACCACACGGGCTACACTCACCAGTCAGGATGGAGACCAGACATCGCAATGCAGTCAGCGGACTCATACGAAGAAGCTCTGACTCACTGGGAAGCTGGTCGCCGCACCTTCAGGGTCGTATCAGACATACTCAAGGTCGATCCAACACGCGAGGTCCTATGCCCAGCGTCCAAAGAGGCTGGCCGTCGAGTACAATGCACCGCCTGCAAACTCTGCAGCGGAACATCCAAAGCCAAATCAATCGCAATAGTGGAGCACTAATCATGAACAAACTACATCGCCTAACTATGGACTGGGGTTACAACGACCCCAGTGACATGGTCGAAGACTACATGTGCGAAGGCGTCAATCCTGCCATATGCATGAACAAAGAATGCAACTACAGCACCGAAATGGAACCCGATCAGGACCACGGCTGGTGCGAAAGCTGCGGAACAAACACTATGGAATCCGCGTCAGTATTGATGGGTGTCATCTAACAACAGAGGAGGGGCTTCGGTCTCTCCTTCAACTACTATCATCACGGAGCGTCATGCTATTCCTCGTTCCTCGGGCATGATCGCATTGCGCGTCACGACGCGCTAAGAGAATTGAGTGCCTTCGGCACAAGATGTTTGTTGGTCCTCGTTCCTCGGACGGGGGTCGCGCGCGTGGGGCCGCAGGACAATCACACGCCGCGTGGGGCAGCAGGGCAACGGGCCAGAAGCCGGGGACGAAGAGCCGCGAACAGCGCCTTCGGATTCTCGAACACCGTTCCCTGGGCCCCAGAGATGCCGGCATCAGCAAGCAAAGCCCCCTGATCACCGTCAAACAAAAGTAGGTCTCGCTCCTTGGACCTCTTTACTAAGAAGAAATTTGAGCCGCCGCGGGCCCAATATGCAGCATTCCACGCAATTTGATGAGGCGAGATGTTTGCTGCGTTTCCCTTGCTTACCTTTAACTCACACCAAAACGACAACCCGTCCCAAACCAAATGCACATCAGGAACACCGCCGCCGTGCTTGTTCTCAATCCTCGTGGCGAAGCACTTCTTCGGCAGGTTCTGCCTCAATTGCGTCCAAAAGTTCGCCTCCGGTCCCTTGCTCATTGGTCACATCCTTGTAGGTCCCTTCGATCTGGAAGGCTTGGGGATACTGCTTCTGCAATGTAGCAAGTCGAGCGGTGATCTCATCCCGTGAAAGCTGATCGATGGTGTTGATTGTTTCCCGCCTGTCGATGGTTAAACCACCAAGGGCAGAGCGTATCTTCTCCGCATTGATAGCAGCCGAAAACTGCCCAGCATCCTCCGCACCCAGAGACAATTGATGCAGCCTCTCAAGCTGGCCGATGGTGGACACCCCGTATCTGCGCTCTCGTTCCTCGCGAAGCTCAGTGATGTACTCCAAGACATGCGGGTAGTCCCGCCCGTTTAACAAAATCGACGCCTGTTTCGGGGCCACATCGTGTGAGTACCCAGCTTTGCGGGCGCACTCAGCATTGGAATAGATGCCCTCCACGATCTTCTGTGCAAAAGTCATCTGTCTATTTGTGAGCTTTCGCCCGTGTTCTTCTTCGATCTTCTTCTTAATCGACGGCATGAATACTCTCCATGTTTTCAACAACAATACAACAACAGGATCGACCAGTTCAAGGGGGCCGCTGCTGTTTACAGATGTTTACGCTGTTTACACGATTTGTCCTCAAGGTTGTTGCCAGCTTACAGCAATGGTGTTGTTTGCTTGAGAAATTCCAAGGGCTGAAACGTAAACAATAAGGCCTTATTGTAAACAGGTGTAAACAGTCGGCTCAACTATAGTGTGTTTGTTTACGCTGTTTACAAGATTTACACGAAAACTTTTTACCTTTGGGCTTTTTCTAAAATATCTAGTGAAAATGTGTATACAGCGTAAACAGCCCCCTCGAATATTTTTTGTTGACGGCTTTGCTCTATGTTGCTAGTCTACAAGTATTCAACATTACGAAAGGACTAGAAATGTTTACTGTAGATTGTATGGAAGATGGCACGATGACCTTGGACTGGGACCCTGCGTCCTACAAGACCAAGGGCCGAGCAGCGAAGGCCTTGTACCGCGCATTGTGTGACTGGTGCCGCAAGGTTGGCATGAACCCTGACTATGAGGTTTCGATTTGGACACCAGCGCAGCGCAAGGCTCATGGTCATTCTGCTAATTGGGCCGTGAGCCTAGAAGCGGGGCCTTATGAGTGGGCTATCTTTGCCTCGATGCAGATCCCTAGTGACTGTGAGTGGGGATATGTTGAGCCGTATTATTCTTTTGATCTGGAGTTTGTAGGATGAGCAATCTAACAGAAGCCACCAATTTGATATCCGAGTTATGGTTTGATGACGGGTGGACGGGTGACTACCCGTACAAGACGCACACTGATGGGAGTGTTCATTACACTGCCGAGGCGCAAGAGTTTTACAATAAGATCGAGGATCAGGTTCAGGGAATCCTGATTGGTTATTTTGCGGAGGAGACATCCTAATGCCTAATCATTGCTATCAGAGTGTGTACCTGAAAGGCCCATGCCATTTGATCCATCACCTACATCTGGCGTTGTCGAAGTCGGAGCCAGAGTTTTGCAACACGATTGCGCCTATGCCGTTTGAGTTGTGGGCCAAGGAGACGCGGTCGGGTCAGGTGATGCCTGACTGGTACGAGTGGCGGAACAAGAACTGGGGTACGAAGTGGGATGTCTGCGAGCCTGAGATTGACGAGGCTGGGATTGAGTACGGCGGAGACCTCAACAATGACGAGGAGTATGTCCCAGTTGCGTGGTTCTCGTTCCGTTGTTGGACTGCGTGGGGTCCGCCTGTTCCTGTATGGGATCGCCTTCATGCGATGGGCATTGAGGTCCAAGCTGATTATCAGGACGAGGGGGGCATGTTTGAGGGTGAGTATCACCACGGTGAGGACAAGTGCTGGCAACCGGAAGAGGAGGCAGTGTGATGTTGACTACTTTATCTTGTATCGCGATGGCTGTTTACTTCGAGGCTCGGGGTGAAAGTACCGTGGGTCAACGTGCTGTAGCTGAAGTTATTATGAACAGGGTTTCTGATCCTCGTTGGCCTTCGTCTGCTTGCGAAGTTGTTAAGCAGTCTCGTCAGTTTAGTTTCTACAAAGCTGGCAAGAAGTATAAGACGGACCCTTCCTTGTACGTTCAAGCGGAGGCTGTAGCACGGGGGGCCATGGGTGGCGACACGTTGAACACGGGGGCATTGTACTACCATTCGACGAAGGTGCGTCCTGTCTGGCGTCATAAGCTAGATGCTTTGGGTACGATTGGCTCGCATGTGTTTTACACTGACAAGTCGCTAGCCCCTGTGACCAGTATTCGGCCCAAACTTAGGCCCAAGAAGTTGGAGAAAAATGATGAGGTATAATCTTGTATGCATGCATTGGGTCGTGGAGAGGCTGGACGAGATCTCAAAGAGGATTGAGGAGGACATCAAGATGAACCCTGATGTCGATGTGTTCTGCGATGTGGGTGTCGAGGACCTACGGGGTGAGCTTGTTTACCAGATGGGTGTCCGCGCCCATGAGACATGGAAAGATAATGGGAGGGGTAAAGATGACTGATCGTGAGATGGACAAGATATTGGACGAGGTATTCCGCAAAGTGTTTGGGGAGAAGTGGTGATGGGTAAGATGAAAGAGGAGTTCATGCGTCTGCAAGAGACGCCGATCATGGAAGCGTGTTCCGAGTGCGAAGGTTTGGGAGCCGTGGAGGTTGAGGTTGCGCGTCGTCAGAGTTTCAGCCGCGATGTTGGGGAGCTAGACATCGAGGAAGAGACTTGCGATGCTTGTGGCGGCGGCGGCGAGGTTGAGCGTTTGTGTGATTGCGGCGAGTGGGTTACGCTGATCATGGGAGAGGATGCTACTGTATGTGAGGAGTGTGCTGATGAAACTGTTTAGAAAACTATTAGAATTTATGAAGACAAAATTTTGGAGGGGTTTGTTCTCTTCGAAAGTACAAAACAAAGTAAAGAAGATCATCAGAAAAAGAAAAGACAAGGAACATTTCGGGACACATTACTACCTGAGTGATTTGCTGGATGTGATGCCCCGTGCTTTTCTGGGTTTAAATATGTTGCAGAAGACTGATCCGGAAATTCATAAACTGTTTTCCAAGACGGGTTGTGCCATTGTGTCTAAGGACATGCGGATGGCTGCAACGAAGTCTGGATATATTGATTTCAAGAACGCCCCTTCTTTTGGGTGTGCTCACTTGATAGGCGAAAAACATGACGATGATTACGAAGGTGCGTGTCCGATCATTTGTTACTTTAATAAGATAAAGAGGCCCTTCAACGTGCAGCCCAGCAACGACACGATCTATGAGTTTGGTGTCGTGTATGACACTGAGCATCTGGCGGGATTTCCCCCCGCCATGTTGGATAAAGTTTATATGAGCGTGGACGAAGAGGGTGCTCTAAAGGCTCTGAAGACGTGTCGTCCTACTTGGATGCGTGTTGGTAACTCGTCTTTCTCTCGGATGACTTGGAAATATCCAGAGCTACTGGAGCGGTACGCAGAGCAGTGGGGCAACACTGACATTGAAGGGGTTGCGTCTTGGTGGTTTAATATAATTAGTCACCTCGCCATGTCTACTGAGAGTGGTTTAACCGTGCGTGTAAAGAAGAAGAAAAGCGTTATCTCTTTTGCCATTGATATGGAGCGGACCCCATACTTTTTCTCGGACAGGGAAAAGGTTGTAACATCAAAGGGTCAGACCAAAAAGATCTTTCACGTTGTACGAGGGCACATGCGCAAGATGTCGGACGGCACCGAAAAGCATATCAAGTCTCACTTCAGAGGGCTGCGTAAGTTCGTTTGGAACGGGTACGATGTGTCGATTTCCTTGACGGGTAAGCATCACAATTCAATGTTCTCATATACGGGAGACATAGAGTTGGCGGCTAGTGCCGAGGAGCAAGAGGCTCGAATCAAGAGTGGACGTTATGTGGACAGCGAAACTCTAGGAAAAAGGATATATGAATACTATGCTTAAAACGTATGAGGTAACTTGCGAGGGTGTGGTCCAGCGCATGGTTTTGGTTGAGGCGCACAATGTTGTTGAGGCCTCGCACTTGGGGCGGCAGGAGTTTGCTGCTCGGATTGGAACAGAAGTAGAGGGGGTCGGGGTTGTAGATATTTACACCGAGCCTGTGCGTGTAACATTCAAGGAGACGGAGAAATGAACTTACTGAAGAAGATATGGTCTAACATCAAGAAGAACTCTCAGACCCATCAACTTACGAGAAGACAGCAGGTCTTCAAGGAGTTGTCCCGAGGACCGGGGACCGCGCGTCAGGTATCGGATCGCATGGGTTTGCGGCTTTCGATTGTGCGGACGTATTTATCTACGTTGCATCGTCAGAAATTGATTGAGTCTACGGGTGACATGAATGGGAAGGAGCAGGTCTGGAGGGTTAAGGAGTAATGGAGCAAGTACTATCACCCGCAGACGAAGCGACTTTGAGATATCTCCGCAACCAAGTAGATCAGATGGCCGAGCGCCAATACCGTA
>Ga0222715_10001503_pt1 | contig 22137 bp, 20 predicted proteins | sample C33_9DmetaG_FD_165056 | JGI IMG/M metagenome (GOLD analysis project Ga0222715, IMG submission 165056) | Estuarine water microbial communities from San Francisco Bay, California, United States - C33_9D | ecosystem: Environmental > Aquatic > Marine > Unclassified | place: USA: California... | reverse complement strand
CTAGGGTTTCTCTGTGGTAGAGGTTGCGTCCGTCAAACAAGACCTTGCCGTTCATCGCCTCAGCCACCTTGTCCCAATCCGGTACGCGGAACTCTGTCCATTCCGTGATCAGTGCCAAGGCATCGGCACCTTCTGTTGCTTCGAGGTAGCTGTTACAGTAGGTAATGCTATCTCCGAGCTGGTGCTTGGCTTCTTCCAGAGCGACCGGATCATACGCGCGAACGTTCGCGCCAGCGCTGGTCAACAGGTTGGCGATGACCACTGACGGTGCCTCACGCATATCGTCGGTATTCGGCTTGAAGGACAGTCCCCAAAAAGCAATGGTCTTGCCCTCGAGCTTGCCACCGAAGTAGGCATTAATTTTATTGTAGAGCACACTTTTTTGTGCATCATTGACTTGTTCAACGGCTTCCAAGATGCGCATGGTGTGGCCGTTTTCACGTCCGGTACGGGCCAGGGCCTTAACGTCTTTTGGGAAACAAGAGCCGCCGTATCCAATACCCGGGTAGATGAACTTGTTGCCGATGCGCGGGTCAGAGCCGATGCCCTTACGTACCCAGTTCACATCTGCGCCCATCTTCTCACACAGATTGGCAATGTCGTTCATGAATGAAATCTTCGTCGCCAACATGGCGTTCGCGGCGTATTTGGTCATCTCTGCGGAAGGGATGTCCATAAAGATTACCGGGTGACCGTTCAAGGTGAACGGACGGTAGAGCTTGTCCAATGTTTTTTGGGCCTGCTCGCTGTCCACACCCACCACAATGCGGTCGGGCTTCATAAAATCTTCAATGGCCGCGCCTTCTTTCAAGAACTCAGGGTTGGACGCTACGTCAAAGCCGAATGTAGCTCCACGAGTTTCCAATGTCGATGCCACGGCGCCGCGTACTTTTTCCGCCGTACCCACGGGCACCGTAGATTTGGTAATGACCACTAAGTAATCTTGCATGGTCTGGCCAATTTCTTGAGCCACGCCCAACACATACTTCAAATCCGCAGAACCGTCCTCCCCAGGAGGTGTTCCTACCGCAATGAATGCGGCCGCTGAGCCCACAATGGCCTCAGACAAATCCGTCGTGAAGTGCAACCTGCCCTTTTCAAAGTTGCGAAGTACAATGTCTTTGAGTCCAGGCTCGTAAATGGGGAGAATGCCGTTTTTCAGGCCTTCGATTTTCTTCTGATCTATATCCACGCAAGTTACCTCGATGCCCACGTCCGCCAAACAGGCGCCGGTCACCAAGCCTACGTATCCAGTTCCAATGACTGTAATCTTCATGCTTAAGCTTTAGGTCGTTGTATCAACGATTTCAATGCCCTAAAATTACATTATTACGAACGACTATTTGCCCTTACCTTGCAGTTAAAGCCCACGGTATCTATGAATAGATGGCATCGCCTGCTTTTTTGCTTGTTTTTTTTCGGTCTATCGACCGTTATGCGTGGCCAATTAACTACTGCCGATAGCCTCCGTACTGTTCAATTGTGGGGACTGGCACCGGCCACCCATATTCCCCTTGGAGACCTCGCAACTCGTTACACCGCCTTTGGTGGTGCTACCCTCGAATACACCAAAAAAAACCGTGAGGGCTGGATGGTGGGGGCGGCCTTTGATGCGTTTTACGGGAATTCGGTTAAAAATGCCTCCGAGATCTTCGGTGGATTGGCCGATGATCAAGGAAACTTTGTGGGGGTCAATGGAGAATTGGCCAATCTTCAAGCAGGACTATCTGGCGGACAGATTACCGCTCACATTGGACATATTTTTAAAACACAATACAACCCAAATTCTGGGTGGCTTTGGATGGCAGGCATCGGTGCCCAGCAAACCCAAATCAGTTTGCGCAATGAGCGCGGCAACTTCCCGCAGCTTCAGGGATCCATGCTACGTGGATACGATAGATTGCACATGGGGCCTGTGGCGAAAGGCCAGCTTCGTTACCTGCATTTGGACAATAACGAACGCATTAATTATGCTTTGGGGCTCCACGTATTTTTAGCCACTACACAGAACATCAGAGGTTTCAATACGGATACGGGATTGCCGGATAATTCGTTTAAGTGGGACATGGGCGTTGGCGTGAACTTTACATGGTACCTGCCCATTTACGCAAAACAAGAGAGCTTCTTTTTAACGGACTGATGATTATATATCCACTTCTGGCTGAGTTAGTGTTTAGGACGGGCGCCGCCTTCGGTCCCTCCGATTCTTGGTGGGAAGCGGTGGGTGGATCGGAGCATTGGACCCAGGAACCACCATTAGAAGGGAAAACCATTTGGATGCATTGTGCCTCCTTAGGGGAATTTGAGATGGGGCGCCCTGTGTTGGAACAGTTTCTAGACCGTCACGAACATTGGCAAGCTGTGGTGACCTTTTTCAGTCCTTCGGGCTACGAACCGCGGAAACATTACGCCCGCGCCAAGGTGTATTATTTACCCTTTGACCGACCGTTATTGGTAAAAAAATGGCTGACTTATGTGCAGCCAGATTTGGCACTTATGGTTCGCTACGATTTGTGGCCAAACCACATTGCCGGATTGCGACGTGCCAATGTTCCCGTGGTGGTAATGGGGATGAGTGCACCAAGCACTCCGTGGTATTTGAGCCGCCTTTTGCCGTTGATTCGAAAGAACTTCATTCATGGCGTACATACTTGGGGAGTGGTGAGTGAGACAGATGCCGCGTGCATGAGTATGGCCGGTGTGCATTCCGAAGTCTTAGGGAATCCGAAGTATGATTATGCCGCTGCTTTGGTCGGGGTGGAAGCGAATGAAAAATTTACGGCCTGGAAACGGGTACAGGAAAAGCCAGTGCTGCTAGTGGGTAGTGCCCATTTATCGGATTGCGAAGCTTTGAACAGCTTAGATTTAGGCGAGTATTCACTTTGGGTGGTACCGCATGATATAAAAGAATCATCGAAGGTTCGAGAGGCGTTGATACAATACGAAGCATCCCAAGTGCTCGATAGTACTCGAGAGGAGCCGAAGGCAACGGATGTGTTGATGGTGCCTGAGTTTGGGGTGCTGGTGAGTTTGTACGGCTTGGCCGATGGTATTTTAATTGGCGGCGGATGGGATAAGTCGACGCACAATGTCTTGGAAGCGACCGCTCAAGGAAAAATAGCGGCTTGTGGTCCGAACTGGCAGAAGATTGCGGAGAACAAAGAATTGGTCGAAGAGGGATTCTTACAGCCCATTCAAGCGAAGGAGGACTGGGCACAGTATTTAGATCAGGTGGGCACTGAAGCGTTCGTTGCAAAAGGAAAAGCAGCCCAAGCTTGGATGCTTGAGCAGCGCGGTGCCGCAGAAAAAATCGTAAAAGTTTTAGAAGAGGCCGTTCAGCTCTGAGTCAATCTGTTGGATGATTTCACCCAAATCTTCGGGGTTCTCTGGGAAGTTGTTCTTGTCGACATTGACGATCAGGACTTTGCCTTTGTCATAAGAATTAATCCACGCTTCGTAACGCTCGTTTAGACGACGTAAGTAATCAATGCGAATGCTGTTTTCGTAATCACGTCCTCTCTTTTGGATGTGGTCCACCAATGTGGGTACAGAGGCGCGTAAGTAAATTAAAAGGTCGGGCGGCTGAAGGTGTTTCTCCATCAACTCGAACAATCCTTGATAACTGTTAAAGTCGCGAGCAGTCATCAACCCCATGGCATGTAAGTTTGGTGCGAAGATGTGCGCATCCTCATAAATGGTACGATCTTGAACCACATTTAATCCTTCCTCGCGAACCTGGGTTACTTGCTCAAAGCGGGAACGCAAGAAATAAATTTGGAGGTTGAAGCTCCAGCGCTGCATTTCTTCATAGAAGTCATCGAGGTAAGGGTTGTCATCCACATCCTCGAAATGCGGCTGGTAGTTGTAGTGCTTTGCTAATAACTCAGTTAAAGTTGTTTTCCCTGAACCAATATTTCCTGCGATTGCTATGTGCATGACTACTATTTTTGTACCCGCAAAGTAATAAAAGTGTCCGAAGTAAGATGCAAATTGACCACCTAACTAAACAAATTCAATCTACCCGCCAAGAATTAATTCAACATCCGGCCTTCAGCTGGGTCAACACGCTTGATAAAGCGCGCGATTTCATGGAAACGCACGTTTGGGCAGTATGGGATTTCATGGTCCTATTGAAAGCTTTGCAGCGTCAATTGACGTGTGTGGATACGTACTGGATTCCTAAGGGCGATCCTGAAACTCGAAGATTGATTAATGAGATTGTTCACGGCGAAGAAAGCGATGTGGATCAAGATGGAATGGCTACCAGTCACTTCGAGCTTTATGTAAAAGCGATGGAAGAGGCAGGGGCCAATACTGCACCTATTTTGGCCTTTATTGAAGCATTGCGCGCGGGCGCCAATCCAATAGAGGCCTTAGAAAATAGCGATGCCCCTGAGGGCGCCAAGGCGTTCGTTCGTCAGACCCTCGCAGTAGTAGAAGGTGGTAAGGCACATGAGATTGCGGCTGTCTTCACCTTCGGTCGTGAAGATTTGATTCCGGATATGTTCATGGAAATCGTTGGGAATTTAAAGGCCCAATTCCCTGAGCAGCTCGGACTCTTCGCCTATTACCTTGAGCGTCACATCGAAGTTGATGGCGATTTACACGGGCATTTGGCCGAGCGTATGGTCGAACTTTTATGTGGTACGGATGCGCAGAAATGGGTGAGTGCGGCCGAGTTATCTGAGCAAGCCTTGCGTGCACGCATCAACTTGTGGACTGCTGTTATGCAGGCATTTGAGCAGCATCATTCAGCGCCTGCAACTGTGTAATAAGGTCTCGGTTATTGCTTAATCTGGGGACTTTATTTTGTCCGCCTAGCTTGTTTTTGTTTTTCAACCATTGGTGGAACAATCCCTTTTGGGCCACTACTACATTGGGCACTTGTAAGACGAGGTCGCCCTTTCTTTTCGCGGCGTAATCAGAGTTTTCCTCTTTGAGGGCATTGTCCAGATCTTGGGTGAAGGCGGCAAGGTCCTCAGGAGGTGTTTTGAATTCAATGATCCACTGATGCCCTCCGGTTTTTTCACTGTTCATGTAGCACGGTGCGGCGTGGAATTCCACTAGGTCGCAACCGTGAAGGTTACAGGCTTTCAATACAGCATTTTCAGCATCGGTGACGATCACTTCTTCCCCAAAGGCATTGATGAAATGTGCCGTCCTACCACTGACCTTAATACGGTAAGGGTGCAGAGATACAAACTTCACGGTATCTCCGAGCAAGTAGCGCCACAACCCTCCGTTGGTGGTGATTACGACAGCGTAATCTGTATTCAAGACAACATCTTTTAGACCAATGGTTTGGCTGTTGGTCCCATTAAAAGAATCCATAGGAATGAATTCATAATAGATGCCGTTGTTGAGCAGGAGTAACATGCCGTCTTTGGCTGGGTCGTCCTGTACTGCAAAGAACCCTTCCGAGGCATTGTAGTTTTCCATGAAGGTGACCTGGTCGCCGGGCATGAGTGAGCGGAATTGGTCCTCGTAAGGAGCGAAGTTTACCCCACCGTGTGCAAAGAGTTCAAGATTTGGCCATACCTCGAGAATGTTGCTTTTTCCAGTGCGTTCGAGCACTTTCTTAAACAGTACGAGGAACCATGAACTTACGCCCCACAAGGAGGTGATGTTTTGTTCGAGGGCTTCATCTATTATGGCATCAATTTTCTTTTCCCAATCACTCATCAGTGCGGTGGTGGGGCTGGGTGCGCTGCGGAGTTCTGCCCACAGTGGAATGTTTTGGATCAGGATGGCGCTGAGGTCGCCGCTTTGACTCTGACCTTCAGATTGTATTTCTGTGGAACCGCCCAAACGCAAGCCTAGCCCTTCGAAAATTCTAGTTTCCGGCACCGCATTGCAATACAAAGCGAGTTCGTATCGACCTCCTGAGAAGTGGCAATCTTCGATGCTGTCTTTGGAAACGGGGATGAATTTACTTACCCCGGAGGTGGTGCCTGAGCTCTTGGCGTACCACTCTACCTTGCCGGGCCAGAGAATGTTGCGGTGGCCTTGGCGCATGCGCTCGATGTAGGGTTTCAGGCTGCTGTAATCCGATAGGGGCACACGCGTTTGAAATTCACGCGGGTTTTGAATCAGGTCGAAACGGTACTTCTGCCCATATTCGGTATCCGTACCCTTGGCCATGAGCTCGCGAAGGAGTTGATCTTGGGACTCAATGGGCCGGTCTGTGAAGGCATAAATTTCCTCCACACGGCGGCGCATGTTTTGTCGGATGACTTTGTTTACCCAAGTATAGATCATGGCTTTAGGAGGTCGGTCGTTTATGTGCTATTTTCACATTATTAAAGTTAGCAGAAAATATGCAGTTCACCGGCCCCTTAAGGAAAATGACTACGCAATACGGACCTACCATTAGATATTCTTTGGCCTTGGGTATGGATTTGTTGATGATGAATGGACTCATTGGGAAACCATTGCGCATGACTTTTACCGGGACTCATAAATGTTTCTGTGGCCAATTGGTCCCAGAAGTGTACCGCCAAAATTTCTGTCGAGAGTGCTTCTTTACCAAGCCTGAAGCTTCGCCGACCATTATGAAGCCGGAGCTTAGCAAGGCACATTTAGGCATTGCGGAGCGAGATTTGGAATTTGAGCAGCGATTGCAATTGCAGCCACACTTGGTGTATTTGGCAAAAACGGACCGCATCAAGGTTGGGGTGACGCGGAAGACCCAGATGCCGTACCGCTGGATGGACCAGGGTGCGGACGAGGCGACGGTGATATTGGAGGTGCCGAATCGCTATTTGGCAGGCGTGGCCGAGGTGGCGTTGAAAGATCACTTTACCGACAAGACGTCGTGGCAGGCCATGCTCAAAGGGGCCACTACGGAGGAAAGCTTGGAGGAAGCCTTTGCCCTTGCGCAAGCCTCGTTGCCGGAAGAATTACAACAATACCGTACGCAGCAGCCGGAAATTTGGTCGATGAATTACCCTGTGGAGCAACACCCGTCTAAGGTGAAGAGTATGAGCTTCAAAAGTGAAGGCGACAGTTGGGAAGGGGAATTGGTCGGTATAAAAGGCCAATACTTGATCACGACTGCGGGCGTATTCAACGTGCGTTCGCACGAAGGGCACATCGTGAATTTGGAGTTGCTTTAGACGTCGATTTCTTCCCCAATCTCTAGCCCGAAATAACCGCGGGCCCACCACATAAAGGCGTAGATGGCAGCAGTATCAAATGCTGCGGCAGTGGCTTTGAAGAGCCAGCCGTCCCATATGTATTCCCCCATGGTGCTCCAGGGCAAGGTGCCTATGAACAAGACGAGGACGACCAATATGGTGTCGACGAGTTGGCTGACTAGCGTAGAGAAATTATTGCGCACCCAAAGCATTTTTCCACCAGTGAGGTTTTTCCAGAAGTGAAACAGTCGAACGTCGATGAGCTGTGCAACGATGTACGCGAGCATGGAGGCGGCGATGACACGCCAAGCATTTTGAAATACTTGGTCGTAGGTGGCATCGGATACGGGTGAGCCTTCGATCGCGGGAAATTGGGCCCCGAGCCATAAGACGAAGAGGACGAAGATACTTGCGACGAGACCGGAGAGTACGACCTGTGTGGTGCGCTTTTGGCCGTAGAGCTCACTCAAGATATCGGTGATCAAGAAGGTCATCGGGTAGGGGAGCACCCCAGCGCTGATGGTGAATACTTTGAACCCGAGGTCGACCGTCACGAATTTGTTGGCGATCAGGTTGCAGGTGATCAATGCGGCAATGAATAGGGCACCAAGGATGTAATAAAGGCGCTCGGCTGTTTGTTGTTTAGCGGCGATCACAGTTCAAGAAATATGGGGTTCAAACGTGCTTGGAGTCCTGGATTCGTGGCTAAGAATTCGAGCTCTTGTACGGCGGGATGGTCTAGGAAAGGCAGGTTTTCTGCTTTCGCAGCACCTAGAGATTTCAGGTACTTTTCTAATCCATCTTCCAATGTGGGGAGTTCGTACAATTTGTAGGTTTCAATACCGGCTTCCTTTGCGGCATAGGCGATGGCATCGCTGAGGTTGCCCTCGAGGTCGGCCAATCCATTATCGACGGCATCATCGCCCGTCCAAACGCGTCCGCCACACAAGGGCAGGAGGTAGTCCATGTCCATGCTTCTTCCTTCGGCCACTTTGCCGGTGAAATCCGCATATCCGCGGTCGATCATACGCTGAAGGATGGCGTATTGAGCTTCGTCGGGATGCTTGGCGAGGTTTGGAAAGTTGGCCATGGGGTGGGTTTGCACTTCCTCGACATTGAGGCCTAGGGTTTGTGTCATCAATTCCTCTGCAGTGAATAGGCTCATGAAGATGCCGATGCTGCCGGTGATGGTAGTGGAGTTGGTGAAAATGGCATCGGCATTACAGCTGATGTAATACCCGCCAGAGGCCGCATAGTTTGCTTGACTTACGATGAGCGGTTTCTCGATATCAGCAATGGTGTGGTGAATGATATCAGAGGTCAAGGCACTTCCGCCCGGGCTATTTACACGGAGTACAATGGCCTTGACACGTTTGTTTTCATCCGCTTTGCGCAAGGCCTTAACGATGTTTTCAGTGCCAATGGTGCTTTCGTCGCCCGAGCCGTTGCCTATGCTTCCATTCGCGTAGATGATGGCGATGCGGTCGGTGGCTTTTACAGGTGGGATTTGGGCCGCATAATCCGCATAATGAAGCAGGGAATAGCGGTCCTCGAAGTGGTTCATGATATCTTCTTTGTACCCCAAAGCATCCACTAGTCCGGCTTCAAGACAAGCCTCTGCATCCATGCCGATGAAATCTGTGGCGGCGCGGTCCAGGGTGGCGCGGTCAATGCCTTTGGCTTCGAATTGGTCCCCGATAAAATCCCAAAACTGGGTAATGAGGTGGGTGAGCTGCAGACGGTTTTCATCGCTCATTTCACTGGCGATGTAGGGCTCTACGGCACTCTTGAACTTGTTTCCCGTGCCGCGAACGACGAGGGGCTCGATCCCGAATTTGTCAAAAAAGTCTTTGTAATAGGTCGAGCTGGTTCCTATCCCGCGAAGCTCGAAGATGCCGCCGGGGTGAAGGATGGTAGAATCTGCGATGGCACTCAGTGCGGCGCCTTTTTGGGTATAGTATTCGCCATAGGAATAGATGGGCTTGCCGGAGGTGGCTTTGAATTCTTTAAGATAATCGGCCAATTCTTCTAGCATCCCATATCCCGCAGCGAAAGCGCCTTGCTCCAACAAAATTCCTTGCACGCGATCGTCTTGCGCGGCATGTTCGAGGGCTGCCATGAGCTCGTTCATGCCGAGAGCTTTCGGCACATCCATGCCCAATAATGCGGCATCTAGCCCGGCCAAAGGATCTTCCACGGCGCGGTCTTCCAAAGTTCCCGACAAAGGAATGCGCAATAAGGTGTTCTCTTCTACCTTTGGGGTTGGATCTTCTCCGGTGATGCTCGCGATGACCAACAGGCCGATCAAGAGGAGGATGGAGGCGACGAATGCTGTGAAGACAGCGAGAACAGTAGTGAAGAAATTTTTCATGGGCCAGGCCATTATTTTATTAGGTACGAATTTAGGCGATAAGGGGCAAAACCTTGCCACGGCGCAGGAGGCAATTGGTCGATTTAGCACAATCTTAGGAAAAAGCAGGTTGTACGAGAGCCCGCCTTGGGGCTATCAAAGCACAAATTCCTATCTGAATCAGGTGCTCTTGGTGGAGACCGCGTTGGGGCCAGAGGAGTTGTTGTTGCGATTGCTCGATACCGAAACGGCTATGGGCCGTATTCGTGAGGAGGAGGGTTACGCCGACCGAACCATTGATTTGGACGTACTGGATTACGACGGAAGTGTTTGGGAGAGCGAGTTGTTGGTGTTGCCGCACCCGCGCTTGCACCTACGGCGGTTTACGTTGATGCCGATGGGCGATGTAGTGCCAAATTGGTCCCATCCTATCTTAGGGAAACCCTTGGCCACCTTATTGGCCGAATGCCCCGACGAGGTCGTGCCTACCGCTTTGGACTAATACTCACCCGTCAATTTTCGGTGTAATTCAAACATGGCAATGCCGGCGCTTACGCTGACGTTGAGGCTGTGTTTAGTGCCAAATTGGGCAATCTCAATCACCGCATCACAAGCATCCACCACTTCTTGGGCAACCCCAATAACTTCATGTCCAAACACCAGTGCTGTGGGGCCTTTCGGCTCAAAATCACGCAAATCCACACTGCCTTTAGCTTGTTCGATGGCGACCACCTCATAACCCTTCTGCTGCAGGGCCTTCACACAATCCAGGGTGTGTTCCACGTGCGTCCAATCCATGCTGTCCGTCGCACCGAGCGCAGTCTTTTGCATATCCGCCGAACCGGGGGTAGGAGTCAAGCCACATAAATAAATATGCGCGGCGCGAAAACAATCGGCCGTACGGAACAAACTCCCCACATTGTGGAAGCTGCGCACGTTGTCGGCGACAATGATCAGGGGTGTTTTTTCCGAATTTTTAAAATCTTCGGTAGATAATCTGCCCAATTCATTGTTGCGAAGTTTTCTCATCTCTCTGAAGCGCTTACTTTTGAAGTCTGCGACATTTTGCCGCTTCTCAATGACAAAGTAAGTGTAAATGGGGAAATCTGCCTCGGGAAAAAAGACGCCAATGATGCGTCAGTACGATGAAATCAAAACCAAGCATCCGGAAGCCATGCTTCTGTTTCGCGTGGGGGATTTCTACGAAACCTTTGGCAGTGATGCGGAAAAAGCCGCGAAAACACTCGATATCATCCTGACCAAACGCTCCAACGGCTCGGCCTCGGAGGTAGCACTCGCCGGATTCCCTCACCACGCTTTGCAAACGTATTTGCCCAAGCTGGTCAAGGCTGGCCACCGCGTCGCCATCGTCGAGCAACTCGAAGATCCAAAGACCGTCAAGGGCTTGGTCAAGCGTGGCGTGACCGACATGATCACCCCGGGCATCAACCTGAACAACGACCTCCTCGCCGGCAAGGAACACAATTACCTCGCCGCCCTATACCCGGCCAAAAAAGGTCCGTGGGGAATGGCCGTAGTAGAAATTTCTACCGGTGCCTTCTTCCATGCCATGGGGTCTGAGCTGGAATTGCGCAATGCGCTAGCCACCTACGCCCCCAAAGAGATCGTTCATCCGCGCGACATGGACCGCGACCTGCGCCGTTCGCTCGAGCAAGACTATTATTGTTTTGGGATCGACCCGTGGGCTTGGGAACCCAAATACGCCAGTGAGTGCATCACCTCGCACTTCGAAACCCACGGCCTTAGCGGCTTTGGTCTGAACGATAAAGATGCCTCGACCGTCGCGGTGGGCGCCATCTTACACCACCTCAAGCACAGTGAAATGGGCTCCTTGAGTCACATCACTAGTCTCTCGCGCATTGTCCTCGAAGATTATATGTGGTTGGACGGCTTCACGGCCCAAAACCTAGAATTATTCTACCCCAACGCTTCCGGCGGCGTCGCCCTTATCGATGTTATTGACCGCACGGAAAGCGCGATGGGCGGCCGCCTGCTTCGCCATTGGATCAGCCTGCCGCTCCTCGATACAGATCGCATAGGTGCCCGTTTGGATACCGTGGGCCAATTATTAGAGCAGCCCGATGTGCGCGACGAACTTTCCGGCCTCCTCTCTGGCATGCCGGACATGGAACGCCTCTGCAGTCGCACCTCCACAGGGCGAATCTCCCCCAAAGAGATGGCCAGATTGCGCGACGCCCTAGATGCCACCGCTGCCCTCTACGCCAAAACTGACGAGTGGGGCATCTCCGTCCCTGCAACTCCGCCCGCACCCTTATCCGAACTACGGGAAACCCTTCGATCGGCCCTCGTGGACGACCCCGCCACCATCATCGGCAAAGGAGAATCCATCTCGAGCCAATTCGATCCGGAACTCGCCCGCCTGCGCGGCCTTTTGTCCGACGCTCAAGGAACCCTAGACGCCATCCGTGACCGCGAAGCTGCCGCCACCGAGATCCCGTCCCTTAAGCTCGCTTTTAACAACGTCTTCGGATACTACCTCGAGGTTCGCAACTCCCACAAGGACAAGGTTCCCGAGCATTGGCACCGCAAGCAGACCTTGGTCAATGCGGAGCGCTACATCACCGACGAACTCAAAAAATTCGAATCAGAAGTCCTCGGGGCTGAAGAGAAAATCAAAACCATCGAGCTGCGGTTGTTTGGGGAATTGGTGGAGCAGGCCGCGGTGGCCGCACCTCAAATCCTATCCAACGCCCATTGGGTGGCGACCATCGACGTCCTTCGCAGCTTCGCCACGACCGCCGAGGCCTATGACTATGTGCGGCCGACCTTCAGGTCCGATCGCCAATTGGCCATCGACCGCGGCCGTCACGCCGTCATCGAGCAGGTGCTGCCTGAAGGCATACCTTACATTGCTAATTCCTTGGATATGGATGCTGCTACGGCATCCATTGCCATGATTACCGGTCCCAACATGAGCGGTAAGAGTGCCTTATTGCGCCAAACCGCCCTCATCCAGATCCTCGCCCAAGCGGGCGCGTTTGTACCGGCGGCCTCCGCCGACCTGCCCATCATGGATCGGTTGTTCGTGCGCGTCGGCGCTTCGGATAACCTGAGCAAGGGGGAGAGTACCTTCATGGTCGAGATGAACGAGACGGCGACGATTTTGAACAACATCAGCGACCGTAGCTTGGTCATTTTGGACGAAATAGGCCGCGGGACCAGCACCTTTGATGGTGTGAGCATCGCTTGGGGGATTGCCGAATACTTGCATCAGCACCCAAGCACACCGTTGGTACTCTTCGCAACGCATTACCACGAGTTGAACGAGATGGAGAAGACCTTCGGCAAGGTCCGCAACTACCACATCAGCACGGAAGAACACAAGGGGTCGATCATCTTTACCCGCCAATTAAAGCCTGGCGGTACCGCCCATTCCTTCGGTCTTCATGTCGCGAAACTCGCCGGCATTCCAGGATATGTACTCCACCGTGCGGGCCAAGTCCTCGGCGACCTCGAAGCACAGCGCGAGCGCGGCGAAACGCCCTCGGGAACTTCGGCCGGTGCCCAATTGAATTTCTTTTCTATGGACCGGCCGGAATTGGAAGATATTGCGGAAGAGCTTGAGGATCTGAACCTTGATGAGCTCAAGCCTGTAGAGGCTTTGATGCTGTTGAATACCTTGAAAGAAAAACTTTCGAAAAAATAAGGTGGACTATTGCGAAAACTAATTTCGGCTGTATATTTGCCGTCCCAATCGCGAAAGTAGCTCAGTTGGTAGAGCACAACCTTGCCAAGGTTGGGGTCGCGGGTTCGAATCCCGTCTTTCGCTCAAAGACCCTCCAACACCGGAGGGTTTTTTGTTGGAGCCCCGGTGGTGGAATTGGTAGACACGCCGGACTTAAAATCCTGTGGACAGCAATGTCCGTGCCGGTTCGATCCCGGCCCGGGGCACCCGAAGCCCGCCTCCCTGAGGCGGGCTTTTTTGTTCATTTCTCCGTGGATAACCCATAGTATTTTTCGTAGCAATTCCGGCTCATCTCGACCATCTTTGTTACATGCAGCAATACCACGATCTCGTAAAACGCGTCTTATCAGAAGGCGTGCAAAAAGGCGACCGCACCGGTACGGGCACCCTGAGTGTGTTCGGGCACCAGATGCGGTTTAATCTTCAAGAAGGATTTCCCCTTCTGACGACCAAGAAAGTACATATTAAAAGCATCCTCCACGAGTTGCTTTGGTTCCTTCAAGGTTCGACTAACATCGAATACCTCGCGCAACACAAAGTGCGCATTTGGGACGATTGGCCCTATGCGGCCTATTCGAAGTCTGAAGATTTTCAAGGCGAGGACATTCGTGCTTTTGCCGAGCGTGTTGCCACGGATAAGGCCTTTGCTGCGCAGTGGGGAGAGCTCGGCCCTGTCTACGGATACCAGTGGCGCTCATGGCCCGCGCCGAACGGCGGTCATGTGGACCAAATCGCCCAGATCATCGATCAAATCAAAAACAATCCCAACAGCCGACGCATCATCGTCAACGCTTGGAACGTCGGTTTTGTAGATCAAATGGCGCTGCCGCCATGTCACGCATTCTTCCAGTTTTATGTGGCCGATGGTAAGCTCAGTTGCCAGTTGTACCAGCGCAGTGCGGACATTTTCTTGGGCGTGCCTTTTAACATCGCATCGTACGCATTTTTGGTGCACATGGTGGCCCAAGTTTGTGAGCTCGAGGTAGGTGATTTTGTACATACCCTCGGCGATGCCCACATCTACAACAACCACATTGAGCAGTTGGAGCTGCAGTTGTCACGAGATTTCCGTGCGCTCCCACAGTTGAAACTCAACCCGGAGATAAAGGACATCTTTGGCTTTAGCTATGACGATTTTGAAATCGTAGGGTACGATCCTCATCCGCACATTGCGGGCAAAGTTGCTGTCTGATGATATTGAAAGCCATCGTCGCCTTTGGGACCAACAGGGTCATTGGCAAGAACAATGATTTGATCTGGCACCTGCCGGATGATCTGAAGCACTTCAAAAAACACACGGCCGGAAAGACCATTATCATGGGCCGTAAAACTTGGGATAGCCTTGGCGGTCGTCCCTTGCCGAACCGCCGACACATTGTCATTTCGCGCAATGCTGATTTTGAAGCGACAGGGTGTGAATCTGTACAGAGCCTCGAGGCAGCATTGGCGTTGGTGAAAGATGAGGCGGAGGCGTTCATCGTGGGCGGGGCTCAGATTTATGCTCTGGCCATGCCTTTTGTGGACGTACTGGAAATTACGGTAGTCGATGCCTCATTGGAGGGGCATGCGTATTTCCCGGATTGGGATAAGTCGCCTTTTGAATGCGTATCGAGCGTATACCATCCGGCCGATGAAAACCATGAATATTCCTTTACCTTCGAGACTTGGAAACGAAAGGGATAAGATTCCCTACATCTATAAATTGGACAAATGAAAAAACTAATGTTCGCGCTACCCCTAGCCATCGCGGCTTGTACAGCGCCTGAAGAAGCGCCTAAAGTAGCGGCGTTTAACGTAGACCACCTCGATACATCGGTGGCGCCTTGTGAGGACTTTTTCCAGCACACCGCCGGCGGTTGGATTTCAGAAAACCCTATTCCAGATACGGAAACCAGATGGGGAAGATTCAACGAGCTCATTGAGACGAACAAATTCAGATTAAAATCCATCCTCGAAGAGGTCAGTGGCGGAACCTATGAAAAAGGTACGGACGAGCAGCTCATCGGCGACTTGTTTGCCAGCGCGATGGACAGCACTTCGAGAAACGAAGAGGGCATTGCACCGCTATTGCCTTACCTCGAGGAAGTGGACGCAGTGACTTCATTGGAGGAGTTGTTTGCCTTGATGGGTAAGAACAAGTTCAACGGTATCGGTGCACCACTTAGTGTTTATGTAAGCACGGACGCGAAGAACTCGACCGCGCACGCCTTGTACGCGGGCCAGAGCGGGATCGGATTGCCGGACCGCGATTACTACCTCCGCGAGGACAGTGCAAGCCAAGTATTGCAACAGCAGTATCGCGACCACATCGCCAAAGTTTCGGCGCTCGTAGGGAAGGAGTGGGATGTAGATGCCATCTACAACTTGGAGAAGGCCATGGCCCAAGCGATGAAGAGCCGAGTAGAAATGCGCAATTCTGTGGCGCGCTATAACCCTATGACTCTCGAGCAGTGGCAAGCGTTGGCGCCAAACATGCCCATTACGGCTTATGTGAACGCTGTGGGTGTGAGTGTGGACACCTTGATCAACTCGGCCCCAGAATTCTTCAGCAGGTTTAACGAAGCTTGCGCGAAATCCGGCTTGGAGACTTGGAAGCAGTACTACCAGTGGCACGTGGCGGATGCCGCGGCGACCTCTTTGAACGACGAGTTTGAAACGTTGAATTTCGAATTCTACAGCAAGATTCTACGCGGGGTGCCGAAGATGAATCCTCGTTGGAAGCGTGCGCAAGGCGCTGTGGGTGTTTTAGGGGACCAATTAGGTCATCTCTACGCCGACCGCTATTTCCCAGAAGAAAGCAAAGCCCAGGTGGAGGCTATGGTAGAAGATTTACGTGCTGCCTTCCGCGACCGCATCAACGGTTTGGCGTGGATGAGCGATACGACCAAGGAGAAGGCCTTGGCAAAATTGGACGCCTTTACCTATAAAATAGGGTACCCTGATAAGTGGGAAGACATTAGCGATCTGGATTTGAGCCGCGAGAGCTACTTCGCCAACCGCAAGGCCCTTTCTCAATACTTCACCGCTGATAATTTGTCGAAGCTCGACGAGCCGGTGGACAAAGACGAGTGGGGCATGGGTGCACATATTGTGAACGCCTACTACAACCCGTTGAACAACGAGGTAGTTTTCCCAGCAGGGATCCTCCAGCCGCCGTTCTTCAACCCAGATGCGGACGATGCCATCAACTATGGTGCGATCGGTGGGGTGATCGGTCACGAGTTCTCACACGGATTTGACGATCAGGGTTCGAACTACGGTCCTGACGGCAACTTGGAGAACTGGTGGAGTACCGGTGATAAGAAGCGTTTTGATGCGTTGACGACGAAGCTGGCAGATCAGTACGATGCGTACGAGGTATTGCCTGGGGTGAACGTAAACGGCCGATTGACTTTGGGCGAGAACATCGCAGATTTAGGCGGGTTGACCCTTGCCTACCATGCCTACTTGAAGCACCGTGGTGATAATGAAGTGGCGCCTATTGATGGATTTACCGATACGCAGCGTATCTTCTTAGGATGGGCGCAGGTTTGGCAGATGCACGGTCGTGACGAATACTTGAAGAACCAAGTAGTGACTGATCCGCACAGCCCGGGCAAATTCCGTGTCAATGGACCTATGAGCAATATGCCTGAGTTTGCAGAGGCCTTTGGCGGCGTTTGTGGCGATGGTGGTGTGGTCAAAGCAGCGGAAGATCAAATCATTATTTGGTAACTGTGATTTTAGTTGCACCTCGTTTAAAAAGGTGCCGCTAATTTTGACCTAAAATCAAGCAATTATGACAATCAACGAAGCAATCAACCACCCAGAGGCCACCTTGGTAGACGTACGTACACCAGGCGAAGTTGCCTTTGAACCTGTACCTAATGCCATCAACATTCCATTGGATGAAGTTCCTTCGCGTTGGGAGGAATTTAAATCAATGTCGCGTCCATTGGTCGTGTTTTGCCGTTCGGGAAACCGCTCAGGACAAGCGTTGATGTTCTTGGCATCCAAAGGAATCGAAGATGGAGTGAACGGAGGCGGTGCTTCTGATGTTCTTATCCATAAAATGTAAGACCATGAAATCAGTAAAACTTTTACCTCAACTACTCGTCGCAGCCCTTTTGTGGGGTGGTGCAGTGAGCTGTCAATCCAAAACTCCAGCGGTAGAAACCTCCCAAAGCGAGGGCGTGATTAACAGGAATGTTGGGGTCGAGGAGTTTGCAGATTTAATCAATAATGGACCCGAGGGAGTACTCTTGGACGTGCGTACGGACCGAGAGTTCTCTATGGGCCATATCAAAGGTGCAAACCAGATTGATTTCTACCGCAGTGACTTTCAGGAGGAGCTGGCGAAATTGGACCCAGAAGTGCCCGTTTATGTGTATTGCAGAAGCGGTAATCGCTCAGGTCAGGCGGCGCAAATGATGAAACAAATGGGCTTTACCACCGTATACAACCTACAAGGCGGTATGGGTGCGTGGGCTCGAAAACAACCCGTTGCCAAATAACCCCTAAACCCCCTAATCATGGCAAGCTTTAAAGAAATCATTGATAGCCCGAAACCTACCCTCATCGACTTTTTCGCAGAGTGGTGTGGGCCCTGTAAAATGATGTCGCCTATTCTTCAGGAAGTGGCCGCAGATATGGGAGAGGCCGTCAATATCATCAAGGTGGATGTCGATAAGAATCCACAACTGGCCGAAGCACTGCGCATTCAAGGCGTGCCAACATTGACGTTGTTCCAAAACGGAGAAATGATTTGGCGCCAGAGCGGTGTGGTACCGGCGTATCAATTGGCCCAGATCATTCGCGAAAAAGCACAGATCGAAGCCTAAATGCACGCTATTTCAAGGACCCTTGCTATAGTCTTACTTGCCGCCACGATGGTGGGCTGTGGGTTATCGCAAGATTTGGTCTTTGAGGTGCCGGCGGCACCTGATTATACTAAACTCGATAATTGGGCGGGACACGCAGAGAAGTTGGACCTTACAGATTCCATTTTTGTGCCTACGTCCCGAAGTTTCGGTGTCCCTGTTTTCTATGTGTATCCCACGGTTCACTTTCCCAAAAAAGGCGGCACATGGAATGCCGATTCCTATGCGGAGGAGGTTCGAGAGCGCACGCATTATGCGGTAAAAATGCAGAGTAGTGCCTTCAACGTCGCCGGTCCTGTATACGCTCCGTATTACCGTCAAGCGGCCTACCAAGTCTACAACGTAGCGCCCAACACGACTACCGTTAATGCGTACGATTTGGCTTACAATGATGTGCGGACGGCGTTCGAGCAATTCCTCGTCGACATCGGCCCAGATGTTCCTTTTGTGTTGGCCTCGCACAGTCAAGGCACAGATCATTTGGAACGCCTGATACGCAATGAATTTGATAAGGAGTTGCAGGACCGTTTAGTCATTGCCTACCTCGTTGGAATGCCCGTTTTAAACGACTTGCCCATCCCGCTTTGCGAAGACCCTTTGCAGACCGGGTGTTTTGTCTCATGGAGGACGTTCCATAAATCCGTCGAAACGTCCAGTAATGATGCTGCGATGGTTGGAGTGGTGAATCCGTTGAGTTGGAATACTTCAAGCCTCGGAGTTCCTGCAGTAGACAATCCGGGTGCACTTGTGTTTGAAAGTGGTGAGGTGCTGCTGGGGTTAATTGGCGCCCAAATTCAAGATGGAATCATTATCGCCGATCGCCCAAAATTCAAGGGCAGCTGGCTCATCAGAACCAAGGATTATCACCGCGGTGATATTAATCTATACTACCTCTCTATTCGAGAGAATCTTGAGGCGCGACTAGAGAATCTTGAGCAGCAGCGTTAGGAAACTCAATAGGGTAGAGCGGTACTAAAGTTTGTACAACAAAGGCATCTGGAAATTCTGCTAGCCATCGCTGGCGTTCTTGTTCTGCCATCAAAGTGGTAGGAAAGGCACCTACATGAACTTTGAAGTTTGGGGCTTTGTAAATGACCCTAGCTTCTCCTAAATCGAGACCAACTACTTTGGCTCTGACTTTGTTCGCGTTGTCCCGGTCGCCACTGAATAATTGGATCGTAAAACCTTCAAAAACTTCACTCTTGTGGGACTGAACATAATGGGCATAGACAGAGTCTACATTCGGGGCTACATCAAGGGTGTCAATATACCCGGTTGAAAAGCCTTTAAAACTGATTAACAGTGTGATTAGAAGAGTTTTGTGGTGCATTCGCGAAGGTGATGTTTTTTCAAAGGTAAAGGTACCAAAACTCGTGCCGGAAATGCGTGTTGTAACACAGGCTAATTTAGAACCATTCCAAATTAGGATTTTAGAAAATATGCGCCCCTTTTTCGACCGCTGAGCCTTATTTTTGCGCGACACTGAATAGCTATTATTAGGCCTCATATGTACACAAGTTCAAACCGAAGAAGATTCGGCTCCGTTTTAGCGGCTGTAATCTTCTTGTTTTCTGTTACAACCGTGTCCGCTTTCGAAGGGGACGCTTCAAACGGTAAAAAGCTCTTCAAATCCAACTGTGCTAGCTGTCACAAACTCGACAAGAAACTCGTAGGTCCAGCCCTAACCGGCGTGACTGACAAGTATTCTGAGGAGTGGTTGCTTGCTTGGATTAGAAACAACGCGGAACTACGCGCCTCAGGTGATGCAGATGCTATCGCCATCTTCGAGGAATACAATGGTTCTGTGATGAGTGCATTCCCTGCACTGAGCGATCAAGACATTTTCGACATCCTTCAATACACCATTGAAGGCGATAAAAAGGCGGTTCCTGTAGGTGGGGATTTGGCCGGTACCACCGTCGTTGTCGAGGGTAAAAACTACGATAGTGAGATCACCATCGGATTGGGCGTCCTGCTCTTCCTCATGGTCATGCTTCTCGCTCGTATGAAGAACACCCTACGTCTTGTTCAAGGCAAAGACCCTGTAAGCATCTTGGATGAAGCAGGTTGGTTCTGGGGCCGATTAATCAACAACAAAGGTTTTGTAACCGTTAGCACTGTAGTGATCACAGTGGCCTTCTTGAGCCAATTATATGGCTGGATGATGGGCATCGGGATGGAGCAACACTACCAGCCAGAGCAGCCTATCGCGTTCTCGCATGCGTTGCACGCCGGAGAGAACCAAATCGACTGTAATTACTGCCACAGCTCTGCACGTCACTCAAAGCACTCAGGTATTCCATCTGCGAATGTGTGTATGAACTGTCACATGTATGTGGACGGTTCTGAAATCACTGATGACGCTGGTAACTTGAAGTACGACGGTGAAGGCTCTCCAGAGATTGCTAAGATCTATGCAGCGATCGGTTGGGATTCTGAAAACCGCGAATACATCGAAGGATACGAGCAACAGCCAATCAAATGGGTACGTATTCATAACCTACCAGATTTGGCCTACTTCAACCACAGCCAGCACGTGAACGCGGGTCAGTTGGAGTGTCAAGAATGTCACGGTCCAGTAGAGACAATGGAAGAAGTATACCAGTATTCAGAATTGACCATGGGATGGTGTATCAATTGTCACCGTGAAACTGAAGTTCAGTTCAACAAAAACGAATACTACCAAGACTTCCACGAAGAATTAACCGAGAAATACCACGGCGAGAAAATCACTGCTGAGAAGATCGGTGGTTTGGAATGTGGTAAGTGTCACTACTAATAAGAAGCAGCAATGACTGAGAACAATAAATATTGGAGAGGGATTGAGGATCAATCTAATCCAGAACTCGCAGAAAAGCTCGCTCAAAACGAATTCTCAAACGAGATCAGCCAAGCAGATTTCCTCGGAAAAGACGAGTTGGCCGAAGGAGAAACTTCGAGAAGAGATTTCTTGAAATTCATGGGCTTCTCAACTGCAGCAGCCACTTTGGCGGCTTGTGAGGCGCCGATTGTTGAGAGCATTCCTTACGTAGTTAAACCAGATAGTTTGACACCGGGCTTACCTAACTACTATGCTTCGGTATCTTACGATGGTTTCGATTTCGCTTCAGTTTTGGTGAAAACACGCGAAGGTCGTCCTATTAAGATCGAACCTAATACAGATGCACCTTTTAACGGGGCAACAAACGCACGTGTACAATCTTCGGTATTGAGTTTGTACGACGGCGCTCGTATGCACGCTCCAATGGTAGACGGTGTTGAAGCTTCTTGGGGAGATGCATTGGCAGCGGCTAGAGCATTGATGTCGGAAAATAGTGTTTTGGTGAGCGGTTCAGTAATCAGCCCAGCGCTGAAAACTGCCATCTCAAAACTAGGGTTGCGTCACGTTAGTGTTGATGCAGTAAGCCAGAGTGCTCGTGCAGATGTTTATGAAACACTAACGGGTCGCCGTGGTCTTCCAACCGTTTCTTTAGATAAAGCCAGTGTCGTGGTTGCCGTAGGAGCAGACTTCCTAGGGGATTGGGGTGGTGAAAACCTCAATGGTGCCTACGCTGCAGCGCGCAAGCCAGGAGAAGGTATGCTACATCACGTACAAATCGAAGCAGGTTTGAGCCTTTCTGGGGCAAATGCCGATGTACGTATCAAAGCAAGAATGAGCGAGTACGAAACAGTACTTGCACACCTATATAATAAGGTTGCTGCTGCAACCGGAGCGGATAAGGTTGCAGCCCCAGCATTGCGCGAGGACATCGCGGCTTCAGTTGCAAACGCTTCAATGGAACTAATCAATGCAGGATCTGGCGCCTTGGTTCTAAACGGATTAAACTCTGTAACGGCGGAGAAACTTGCTGCTAAAACGAATGAATTACTGGGTTCAGTAGCATTTAACATCCAAACGCTCGAGTATACGGCGACTGGCTCGGATGCTAACTTTACTGCACTCTTGGCAGACGTTAAAGCTGGCAAGGTCGACACTGTAGTTACTTTAGACAGCAACGTATTGTACTTCTCTACGGAGATGGCAGCAGCAGCTGAAAAAGTAAACTTAGTTAGTATTGCGGACCG
>Ga0222715_10001502_pt1 | contig 22142 bp, 36 predicted proteins | sample C33_9DmetaG_FD_165056 | JGI IMG/M metagenome (GOLD analysis project Ga0222715, IMG submission 165056) | Estuarine water microbial communities from San Francisco Bay, California, United States - C33_9D | ecosystem: Environmental > Aquatic > Marine > Unclassified | place: USA: California... | reverse complement strand
GTGACGCTAACAAGCTTAAGCTCCAGATCAACGGTACCGATGTGGCCGACTTCAAGTTCGCCAACCCCAACTTCACCACCGTGCCCCTCTACTACCACACTTCCCACGCGAACGGTTCTCCCTCGACCAAGTTGTTCACGTACCCCTTCTGCCTCGAGACGGGTAAGCTCCAGCCCACTGGCACCCTCAACTTCTCGCGCCTTGACTCTGCCCGTATCGTGAACGATACCGCTTCGGTCAACAAGGACATCTACGCGGTCAACTACAACGTCCTCCGTATCGAAAATGGTATGGGTGGTCTTTTATATTCTAACTAAATAGTACATGTGGAATCTTATTTTCCTTCTTGCCATCGTTTTTGTATTGACGTACGATCCTAAATCCAGGACACTCGAAACGTTCATCGGTCCCCCGAAGAGCGACACGCAATACGAAACCGTCCAAATCGCTCAGACCCCGTATGAGTCTCCCCCATCAGGCCGAACACGTATGGGTGCCGTGATGTAGATTACTTAAAAAGAAAAGACGTGGTACAAGTATAAATGATTCCTTTTAACCACGAAAATATCATGATGGTCGCGACTGCTGTTTGTGTCATTGGTGTCATTTTCCTTCTCCGTGAACTCAACAAGACAAAGGAGGAGCTCTACGAACTCAGGGAGTTTTCCGAAGATGTGATGGAAAAGCTCAATTCGATCGGTGACGAAGATGACGAAGATGACGATGCGGAGCCCATCGAGGAAGTGAAAACACCCGGAATTAACATGTCCGCATAATATAACTTGCGAATGCGCAATGAAAAAGTACAAGGCGATTGCAATACCGGTGAGCTTTGTGGATGGCAAGCCGAGATTTTTGACTGTCAGGGATTGGCGGTTTAAGGAATGGATTTTCGTGACGGGTGGATGCAGGCGAAGGGAAATTTACAACCCGTTACGGTGTGCTCTCAGGGAACTCGAAGAAGAGACGAGAGGTGTCGTTTCCCTAAAAAATGGTCAATACACAGAGTTTAAGTTTATACACAAAGAAAGTCCGACGGTTGAACTCGAGTATAACGTTTTCGTATTCTTCGTAAACTATACACGATCACAACAACAGGAAATGATTCGAAAATTCTATGAAGAGAAGCAAAAGACATCCGTCAAAAAGGCTCTTCATCAACCGTACAAAAAGACATACGACGAAAACGATTTCATGAGTTTTGACACACTCGAAGAGTTTAACGCCCGTAAGCGCTGGAAGCTCATCGTAGACAATGTCATCAAAAATCCAGAATTCTATTCGTGTATAAGTTCTTTGAATAGAAAAACCTTTTCTATAAAATAATGAAGTCTAAGGCTTTCATCTTACACCAGATTGAAGAGTTACTCGATAAGAACAGGGGTTTGTGTGAAGAGGAGATTTCTCGATGGATGGATGAAAATAAAGAAAAGACTGTATATGAACTTCTAGTCATAAAAAAGGAACTCTCTGAAAAGAGGGAGTACCCAGATGTTTCGTGTATGAAATGGTTTAGAGAAGATGATCAATAGAAAAATATGTTTAAGAGTTGGTGTGCGACTCAAAATTTTAACAATGCAACCAATCTATCACATGTGCTCATGGACGGAGGAAAACTCTCTGTGCCATTTGATAGGTTGAATGACTTTTATGATATGTACATAGAAGCAATCAGTGCCAATGAAAAGTTGTTTGTCGTGGAACAAAAAACACCTACATACAACTTCTTCATCGACATTGACTACAAAGATGAAGAGTCTCTTTCGATTGATGAAATCAAGTCCATCTGTAAGATTATCTGTGACAAGGTCAAACGTCACGGTGGTAAGAAGTGTCTCATATCTGTGTCGCCTCCAAAGAAGGTGGGTGACTTAATGAAGACTGGGGTACACTTGAACTGGCCAAACTTTGTCGTGGATCAAAGTTCTGCGATTGCTTTGAGAGATCATGTCCTTGTAGCCCTCTCTACTGCTAAGGGTTCATATGACTGGAACGATATCATCGATTCCTCTGTGTATGGTGACTTGCACAGAAAGACAAAGGGAAGTGGGTTCAGGATGACATGGTCGTATAAGAAAGCTAAACACGACGCATGCGGTGGACGAGGATGTTCTAGTTGTGAAAACGGTAAAGAGGACCAACTCGCATATCTCCCAGTTTTCATGTACACCCCAGAGCCTCTGAGTACAATTATTCGTGTACAACCGACACCGGATGTAGAACTTTTGAAGATGTCCACCATTCGTACAGACGCACCACAAAACGCTTTCATTGAACCGCCTTCTGCACCCATTCGAGAAGGTGGGTTTACAGATGACGAAACGAAGGATGAGGTGCACGATGAACAACTTAAATCGGACATAGAGGCGTTCGTTCGCAAGAATATGGATGGACAGGTTACAGCATTCATCACGAAACTGTTCAAACATAAAAATATGTTTCTTCTCGCCACGACATCAAACTACTGTGAAAATTTAAAACGAGAACATAACTCGAATCATGTATGGTTCATCATCAGTGGTAAAGTCATTCTTCAGAAATGTTTTTGTAAATGTGAAACACTTCGTGGTAGACGTGAAGGATTTTGCAAAGACTTTTGTGGAAGAAGACATGAACTTCCTCGATCAATCATAGACCGTTTGTATCCCAAAGTAGAAGAGGTTCAAAAGTGTCCAGAAATTAAAAAATTTGTCGAAAAGCCCAAGTTTAATCAAACTGAAGTAAGACCCATGATTGAAACATTCATCAATAAGTTTATGATGGGTCAGGAGAATACATCCGTTGTGAATATCAGGCGAAATAATGCGAGTCATGTCGTTCTAACAACATCTTCGTATTGTGAATCTATAAGGGGTGAGCACCCGGAATCTGTCATGTCATACGTGATAAAAGGTTCTAAAATCACACAACAATGCCCATTGTGTAAAGGAAAGAAAAACAAGGCGAGAACACATACATTAATGAATACAAATCTCATAAAACTACTTAAACAATAATGTACAGTACTACACAAATGGTCGTAGCCCGTACACGTTCAGGGAGACATATAAAGAAACCCGTTCTATTTCAGCCGACCGAAACTGTATTAGAAGATGACTACGCGACTGACGAACACGATACAGATATTGATTCGGGTATAGACACGGACGATGAAGAGGAGTATTCGACTGATGAGGAAGATGATGATGCTGATGAAAACGGCAACCTCAAGGATTTCGTGGTAGATGATGAAAGTGAAAGTGAGGAAGAAGACGCTTAAAAAAAACCCACGCTATTACAGAAAATGGAAACAGACATTGGTAATCCCATCGAATACAATCCTGTACTCGACAACGTTCCAGAGGAAAAAGATGAAAATAATGAAAAGTCTCATGAAGAGGAGTATTATTTTCATCCGTCACCGCCACTTCCACAATATCAAGAGAGGGAATCGTTTGATCTTTTCAAAAGTGTAGACAAGTCTACATGGATCATTGCATTCGCCGTCTTTTTACTTGGATTTTTTATGGGGAAAACCATGCAACCAGTTATCCTCAGGTACACCTGAGAATGGTACAAACTTTCCTATGTTCCCAACTTTGGGAGGAATAAAATGATTAATGAATGGATCTCTATACGTATCTTCGATAAAACCAGCCGTCGTACTCGCTTCTGGTTTTTTACGAATCTTCCTTTTCTTTTTTGAACCCTCTATAAAGAACAATATAAAGAGAGCACTCACGATGATCGCAGTCACGAGAATGTCAATCATTTGTTATTATGTGTGATTATTATTATTCAGCCTCCTCCTTGATCTCCGAAAGCTTCGCATCCTCCTCACGCTTCTTTTGCCTCTCCTCAACCTCCTTCGCGACGATGGCATCAGCCTCCTTGACCAGTTCCTCCATGTTCGCATCGGGCTTCTCCTTCTTGAGACGCTCGAGTACTTCAGCAGGGTGAGAAATAGGCGCTTCATCAGGCTTGGTGTAAAACTGGGAGTTTTCATCACCGGGAGTTATGCGAGCCTTCTCCTCCATCATCGCCTGCTTACGCTCGTTGAACATACGAGCCGCCTGAGCCTGGTTCTCCTTGTAACCAGTCATGATCTCCTCGAGCTTCTCGTTGGTATAGTGCACATCCTCAATCTTGGTAGGATCGGGAGGGATCAGAAGCCACTTGTATAGATCGACGACGTAAATGTCGAACGTGGGATCTTCCTTCTGAAGACGCTTGGCGTGGTTGGCAGCCTCATCGCGAGTGGCAAAAGCACCACGAATCTTGATACCAAACTTATCATTCTTCTGGGGCGCCTCAGGGCCGATGATAGAGAGGCACGCGAACACCTGACCGGGTACAGTAGTATAATCTTGCTCGAGAGACATTATATGTTTGTAAGGATTCAAAACTTTAAGCCCTAAGTAGTTGTTAAAGATTTGACGCACAAGACAAATATGGAAGAGATTCGTAAGAATCACAACGACGCGAAGAGACTGTTGATTCAATCCACTACACATGAAGGTCAACATATTCTCGATGTAGGATGTGGATTCGGTGGCGATCTCCAAAAATGGCACAAGTGTGGAGTGAATATTAACATGTGTGACCCCGAACCCTCTGCACTCGTGGAAGCCAAATCACGCGCAAAGAATATGCACATGCGAGTCAATTTTTATGAAGGAGACATCCATAATTGTCCCAAAAGAAAGTTTGATGTCGTGTGTTTCAACTTTTCACTTCACTACATCTTTCAGACGAGAGACCTTTTCTTCAGTTCGATACACGAAATTAAAAAACGCGTCAAACCCGGTGGTCTTCTCATAGGTATCATCCCAGATTCAGAAAAGATCATTTTCAATACACCGTTGCAAGATGATATGGGCAATTTTTTTAAACTCAAGAATCATGGAAACGGTGGTTTTGGTGAGAAACTCTTCGTCCATTTGACGGACACTCCATATTATGCAGATGGTCCAAAATCGGAACCAGTCGGTTACAAGGACTTACTGGTGACACACCTAGAGGAGTTGGGATTCAAGTTACAACTTTGGGAGGGACTTCAGGGAAATCCCATCTCAGAGTTGTATAGTAAATTTATCTTTGTGTATAATAGATGATAGCGTTTATTGTGTTGATCCTCATCAATATTTTCATACTCTTTCAAACACGAGAACCCGGTGAATTTAAGGAGGTGAAAGAGCGATACCAAATTCTTCGTGACCACCTCAAGGAGACAAACAATGAAAAATTTGGTGTTCTCATACGTCCCATTCCCATCACAGGCCTTAAACGAATGTCCGGGACAGTCGGTTACAACGTGAACAAGGGTGCCGACATAACACTGTGTCTGGATGGTGACACAAATGAAATTATGCACGTACTCATTCACGAGCTCGCACACAGCACCGTTCCTGAATGGGACCATTCCAAAAACTTTTGGGACAACTATTCGGAACTTCGAGGTATTTGTGAATCCATAGGAATATACACGAGATTACCAGACAAAACCAAGTTCTGTGGTCAGTACATTCAGGATAAATAATAATCTCGGATTACTATAAATGCAAACTCCCGTCTCGAACCTCGCGACGGCGCTCTTTTATTGGATACTGTTTTACGTCGTATCTCAGGTGCCAACACACAGTGATAACTACTACGCGAACCTCGTGTTCCTAACTGTCATCATTCCTAATGCGGCTCGATACATCGTCGGCGAACGCCCCGAGCTTGCGGTCGATCGCTCGTTCTTCGCCATGTCGTCCCTCTTTGCGCTCATCATCGTGTTCGCGGTGAACGAGTGGTGGAAGCGGTCGAAGGATACTGTGAAGAACTTTCACAAGAGTGATCGTCGGAAGCATCTGGAGTTGAGTGGTGTGCTCGCCGGTGCTTTCGTGATCGGTGCGCTCATCACCTATTTCTCTGGTATAGATGACTCGATCTATAACAACATGATGCAACCGAACGCTTAAACCTTAATGATATAAGTCTTCGCGATGAAGAAAATAATGGCAGCGATCACACCAGTCGAGGCCAAGCCCACCATACTTCTACCCCCTTGCTCGTTAAGGAACTTGGGGATAGAGGTCGCGAGACGGTCCTGAATAGGCTTACTCACGGCGATACCAGTAGCGACGGCGACGATAAGCGAGATGAGCTGGTCATCGGTGAGGTTGAGGGGGTTCTTGCTCTCAGGAACTTCCTCCTTCACAGGAGCCTTAGGGGCAGCCATCATCTGGGTCTGTAACTGGGGTGCAGCCATCTGGGGTACACGGGGATCTTCGGCCATCATCTGAGGTTCCATCATAATATCGTTGATGGGTGTAGAATCCATCGTGTCTTTATCTGTACTCACATTTTTTTCGGGTTGTTTAAACGCTGTAGAGGGCCTGTTATTCTCCTGTAAAGGTACCATACCTTCACCATCATCGAAAAGGTTCATCGTATGGACGTCGTTCGAAGCCATTGTATTATAGTCCTATGTTTTCTATGAATTCATGTGACGCAATTATTTTCGTTTGGTAATTGTCAATTTTGTCTTCTTCGTCGTCTTCTTTGCATCCTGATCACTTTGTGTCACATGTTTAGGATTGTACATTTTCTTGTGCATGTTCCAGAGTTGAGGACTTCCGACTCTGAAGTTTTTTCGAATCGACGCCTTGTACCAAAATACACAATCCTGTATCTTGTTAGACTTGACTGTATTATCTAACACGAGACATTCGTAGTTTTCGGTACATGCATCCATCACTTTACAGAACATATCGAAAGAAGGAAAGATGCCAAAAAACGACTTGTACAATTTCTCTCTGTTCTGGATGATGTTTTCTCGAAGAATAAACACATAATCGACGTTCGCTCGAAGTGCTGGTGGAAGATCCATCACGTATTGCATCGTGAGCATGAAGAAAATCTTCCAGTGGCGCCCATTCATGAAACATTGTCGGATACACGTATCTTTCAAAAACTTACTGTCATACATACAGTCGTCGAGAAGCATGAACGCTCCACAATTTGATCGACCTTCACCGACAAGTTTACGTTGTCGAGCCATGACACGTTCGATCGCATCTCGATCGTAGTCCCCGTAAATGAACAAGTCTGGGATGAAATCTGAATAAAAGTGATTTCCCTCTTCTGTGCCACTGAGTACAATTCCCGCCGGAAGATGTCTCTTGTGGAACATGATATCTTTCACGAGAGTTGATTTACCTGTGTTGCGCTTCCCTATAAACACACAAACCCTATCATCAGTGATCGTCTCGGGTTTGAATTTCTTCAACTGAAGGTTCATTCTATTGTAGTGTTTCGTTTTATTTAGCAAAATTTTACTCATATACAGTAGGAATGGCAGGTCGTCTCAGGATCGCCACCACAGGGATCCAGGACCAATGGCTTACTGGTGAACCACAATTTTCATATTTCCTGATGAATTTCAAGAGACACACCAAGTTTTCGTTCGATTACGTCGAGAGTCAGTTTGATGGAAAGATTGATTTTGGAAGTCTTCTCACATGCAGAGTTCCGAATGATAAAGGTGATCTCATCAAGAATTTTACACTGAAGGTGACCCTTCCTGATCCAAACCCTACGACGAACGTTTGGTCAAAATCTATAATCACACACATGATTGATTACGCAGAGTTGGTCATCGGTGGACAGGTGATTGAAAAGATTACAGGAGAGTACATATACATGCAGCAACAGCTCAATAGTACGAATGATGATATTGAACAGACGTTGTACTTTCTCAATGGTCATGGAAATCTTCTGGCGTACACGGGGTCGTATACGTACTTTTTGGATCTTCCATTTTACTTTTACAGGCACTCGTCCCTGTCTATACCGACATGTGCACTCACGAAACAGATTGTAGAAGTTCGAATCAAACTGAGACCCTTGAAAGAACTCATACATTTCGGTGCACCCCCGAATATTCAGGCGTCAATCAAGAAGTTTTCGATGGACACGGAATATGTATATCTCATGGATGACGAAAAGGGTTTTCTCATGTCTCGACCAATTGATTATGTCATCACACAACTCCAAATCGCAAAGTTTAAGATGAAAGCTGGTGAAACAAAGAAATCTGTGATGCTCAAGTTTGTGCACCCAGTGAAGGAATTGTTATTCGTGTCACAATCAGAAGATTCTGTTCAGAATAACTTTCCGAATCAGTACAACACCATCACAAATGCTGAACTACGATTTAACAATGAAGTGGTATTTAATCGAGACACTCTGTTTATGACGTACGAACAGGCACTCAAGCACCATGTAAACGCTCCACAAGCGTCGACTGAATCCAAGTTTGGTATGTATTCATTCTCATTGCAACCTGAAGTGTATTACCCAACTGGTCAGGTGAATATGAGTCGTATCGCACACAAATTGTTCACGATTACTATTTCTCCCAGAGTTCCGACGGTAGAAAATGATACGAGAATCTATGCCATAAACTACAACGTTTTACGTTTTGAAAATGGTTTAGCGGGTTTAAAATTTTAGGGTGTTATAGTAGTAATGGCTGGTCAACTTCAGTTGATGACCTCTGGGTCACAAGACAGGTATTTCACGAGAAATCCAGACTACAGTCACTTCATAGAAGCGCACAGGAAGCATGCAAACTTCTCGACGCAGTACATCGACCTTGACCCCGAAAATGGTGATGCCGATTTTGGAAGGAAGGTTCGATTCAAGATTCCTCAAAATCAAGGAGATCTTCTGAAGACACTGAGTGTGAAGATGACTCTTCCAGAGATTCCAGGATTACCAATATACATCGAATCTGTTGGACACGCCATCATCGAACATGCCGACCTTATCATCGGTGGAACGATCGTTCAAAGACTCACGAGTGATTATCTCCAGATTTACTCGGAACACAACGTGACTCAAACGAAGCAAAAGGCGCTCGAACAACTCATCGGCAAATACCCACTCCGAACGACGGATCGAAGAGTTGGAGAAGTCACGACGGGTGGATCATCGGGTAACATTGGAATCATCATTCATGGAACACTCGGTGCAGACTCAGATGAAAACTTTTTCGTTGATCTTCCATTTTACTTTTACAACCACCCTGAACTCGCCATACCCCTGTGTGCCATCACGAAACAGGAGGTGGAAATCGAATTAACTCTTCGAAAGGCACAGGATATCATGGTGACGCTGAGCGGTGGTCGTGTGACGTCCCCACCGGAGATTCACATCAAGGAGTTTAAACTCTGTACAGAAGTCGTGTTTCTCGATACAGCGGAACGAAAGAAGATGCAAAAGATGAAGAAAGATTACATCATCACACAACTTCAAGAGAATGTATTCGACGTTGGTCCGGGTGTCAATGAAGGAAAGTTTCATCTCGATTTTAGAAATCCAGTCAAGGAACTTTACTTTGTGATTCAAAGACATGGTGACTCTGTGACCCCATTCGATTACGACAACACGGAACTCACCATAGATAACAAACGTATTTTGTACGAAAACCTCGATTACCTGACCCTCACGTTCGATGGGGAAGATATCATCACCCAAGAGACTGGTACAGTCTTGTTTCTCAAAGCGGTCCAGGCGGCGATTCACCATTCCAAGACCCAACTCATCAGGCGATTCTATTCATATAGTTTCGCCCTTCAACCGGAAGAATCGTACCCGACGGGACAAGTCAACCTAAGTAACATCAAAGAACAGGTACTTTATTTGAAATTGACACCGTGTCCCAGCTTTGCTAGACAAATCAGGGTATACGCAGTCAATCACAACATTCTCCGAGTCGGTGAGGGAATTGCCAAAACTCTTTTTACACTTAAATACTAAACATGAACATGCAATCCGGATTCGGTGATGCCGGTAACATGATGGCAGAACAATACATCGAAACGATGACAAACATTCTTCTTCCCGTCATCGAGCGAAGCACGCTTCTCGCAGCCGAATACTCCAAAGCGTGTGGAAGAGATACACTTCTTCCAGAAGATATGGAGTATGCGATGAAATACTGTGCCATGTACACAGTCGGTAATACCATTGGGTCCACATTCCCAGAAATATACGAAGATTCAGAAGATTCAGAAGACGAAGATATGGAAGTTGTTGATGAGGATGAATGTCCTTCGTTCGTTCGATACAGTGGTTCTGATCCTATACTTCTCCAGGTCAACGATGCACACGACCGTTGGAATGAATGGATTCCACAAAATCCAACAGAACAGATCTTAAAAAATGCTATTAATAGTAATGAGCACATGGGAGCCTGATGGTTGGAATTTTTCCGACTCGGGTGTAAAATTACATGTCTATGAAGATGACGAATCAGACAGTGACTCATGTGGAGATGGTGATATATCAGGAGATGATCAACTCTTTACTACCAAAAAGACAATGTACAAAAAAATTTCAAAAGAGGAGTTGTTACCGGAATAAATAATTTTCCTTTCTTATAGTATACTATTCACAATGAAGGCGGCTATGCAAACTGTCACCCTTGTTACTCAGGAGCTTGAGACCCAGTCTCTCAACGCGATTGTCGCTGGTTTCTCGTTCGCGGCGGCCATGTCTTGGATGGATGTTGTTCGCTTCATCATCAACCAGGTTATTAAGGTGCCCAAGAACGGTGGTGCCCAGTACGCGCTCACTGCCGTGCTCACCACCCTCCTCTCCATCGCGGTCTACATGATGATCTCCACTGTGTCTACTCGCGTCTCCAAGCCCGCGCAGCCCGTGTACGCTATTTCGCGCTAATCGGACCGCCTCGCATCAGGAGCATGAGTACCATACCAACACACAATATGATACCTATATAAATATAAACCTCTTGGTTATAAAGAACCTCCGTTACCGGGTTCTTTATTTTCTCGGTATCCGTCTTTTTGCTGAATGTATCTAGTGGGACTTTTGGGAGTCCTTCAAGTTTATCCGTAGAACATGTAATTTCAAATTTCAAAACGTGCTCTTGATTTCTGAAATCATATGGAATGAGTCTTCCATGACTCATGTAAAAGAATTCAATCTTCAACTCTTTGACAACTTTTTGTGGACCGGAATGAAACCTATGTACGAGAGGGTCATCTCCTCCATGTATGTTGATAATATCCGATCCATCTAACAGGATGTGACCCGTATAGAAGGGTGTAGACGTGTACACAGACTGAGTAAATTCGTCAGAACCGGAAGTCATTTTCAGAATGAGTGAATTTGGACCACCGAGATTGATCGCCCCAGAACGAAGTTCCTTATTCGTGGATGTGTAGTTATTCGAAGTGAAACCGATAACCTGATGTGGTGTCGTTAATGAAGAAGACGTGTCCATGTATCCATTCGTACCATCCAAGAATTCAAATGTAAACGTATGATCACCGACAGACGTGTTTGAAAAAATGAGGCTATCTGTATCCGTATCGAATGTGACTGTATCAACATTACTCGATGATCCCAGCTTTAAATCAAGATCTGAAGCGAGTTCTGTACCACTCGTATAGTTCGTCTCATCGAGTGTGATGGGTGTTCCGTCCACACTGAAGGTTTTGTTCGTAGCACAGGTTGCGAGTTGAGGTGTGGGAATACGGGCTGATACGAGTTTAAACTCTGTAACATCGTATATCGGATTTTCGAGAGTAACCACGTAACTATTCGCGTATGCATATATATTTGCATGTCGTTGACTACTATCGATAGTAAGACTGTGCACCTTCATTAAAATAGATGGATACTATTTTAATGACTGTTTTCAACGAATTGTGAATAATTAACGATACATGGCGTGCGCGAATGGGTTGTTCTTGAGTTGGTTCGCGGCGATATCGAGGCGTCTAGAGTTGGGGTTTTCATTACCCTTGTATGCATTAAACTGATGGAACGTCTTGCTCTGATAATTCTGTGTCCATCCACCATTCGCACCGTTTATGCGACCATCGACCCGAGTCGTATCGGAACGAACCGCCGTGAGTGCACCACCTTGCTTCAAAGCGCTTTCGCGAACATTCATGCGACCCGCGTTGCCCATACGGTTGGGCTTACCACGACGATCCTCTGGGCGGAAACCATACTTCATGAGCTCCTCGTTCGTCTTGGCGGTGACTTGGCTGGCAACACCAGTAGCGTATGCACCATGGAAACTGTGAATACCGGGCGCTGGTTGGTTGTTGTACCTGTACTGCTCATCGTTGCGATCCGCCTTGAATCGCGTGGGATCCTGAGCGAGTGTCTGGGCAGAAACGAGACGCTTCGCACCATTGTACCCGAGACCATCTCCACGTAAACCCGTTTCGGACCGGTTAGTGGTTCGCTTGGTTCTTTCGTGTTCGTTGCGTGGTACGACACCCGTCATCCCTTGAGCACGACCAGCCATCGTAGGTAAACGGGATGGGAGATAAGCGGTCGTTTCAGGTTTGTTATGTGTGAGCTGACCAACCTTAGCCGAGCGACCACCAGTAACATCCGCAGCGGGACCGGAACGGCCTGGTAAAGTCGTGAGACGGTACTCACCTACGTTAATGGGATTAACCCGGAACAATTGCTGATGACCACCGACCGCAGGAACACTCGAATCGACACCGAGACCTGGTCCGACGAGCTGCTTTTCGACTGGGGACAGGTTGTTCATGCGACCCTGATCATACATGCGGTTACGCATGTTGAGAATTTCTTGGCCACCACTTCGCTGCTGACGACCAATATCGGCAAAACTCTCCATCTCCCGCTTCGAAGGAACTTCGACACGCGAAACAAAGTCATTCTGTTTGAAGCTGGGAGCCACTGCACCCATGCCATCATTTGTCATCGCAATCTTTGCTTCTGGGCTGTATTTTTCGGTTTTATTCTGGGACAATGTCCGTCCAGCATATACAAGACCGGCTACGGCTAACAGTGAAATAGGATCAGCCATTCTTATTTCTTACTGACATTTTTATTAACGTACCTTTTCTGGAAAAGACCATTTTGGAGGTCGGCACGGGTACTGGCGGGCTCATACTTTTGAGTGCGCAGAGGAACCTTACACTCCATGTTGTTGAGAGGGAAGAGATTGCGCTCGTACGTTTGAACGATGTTCTTGTTGAAACGGGTCGTGGTTTGGGGTCTAAGTTGATCGCTCGTATCTATGAATTGCGCGGGCGCACCCTTTCCAGCCATGTACGGGGCCGTGCCATACAACATCGTGTTGGGGCGCGAGCCGTAGTTCAAGTGGCTGGGCTGAGGGTACACAAAAACTTCATCGGTAGCTCGGTTAGGAGGGAGAGCACCCTTGTTGTCGACAATGAAGAGACCAGGTTGAAGCTGATACGCCATTTATTATTACACGAGAATATAATCTAACTATACGTTCCTCCGCCACCTCGCACCCGGCCACCGCCTCTGAGACCCCGAATGTCTCCGTCCGATCCTAGTCCAGCGAAAGCCTCGAGCTGAACACCTCTCGCATCAGGGTTACAAAACTGTGTGTTACTTTTACACATCGGACCATTCTTGGGGCCATACAACCACTCCGCAAACTTCGTCTGATCGCCTGGAATTTTAGACACAGGCGTACTCACAAACTGACGCTCGAAAGCATTGCGCTTATGCACAGGAAGAGTAGACCTAGACCTACCCATATCATAAGCAACTTGATCACTGCTGTACTTCTTTATCAGAGGCTGTGTAGTCGCATAATAACAAGCCTCTAAGCGATTAGGAGCATCCGTGTAATCCGTCATGAGAACATTTCCAAGTGGGTTCTCCTTTGTTGGTTTCTGACACACATTCATCTTATCGGTGCTACCATACGGCTCCTTGATGAGATTCGCCTTGTACATGACATATATGACCGAGAGCATCGTCGCACCGAGTATAAACATACGAGGATCTCGACGAATCAGGAACAAAATGCACGTGGCATAAATGATAAAGCGAGACGCAGCGTTGACCCTTTCCGCTGGTGTCTGTTTACTATTCGGCCAAAAGTCTAAAATTCGTTTATTCTTGACAAGTTGTTTAGGATCTTCGAACCAAACTTTCATTTAATATAGATGAGGTTTATTTTTTCGGGAGGTTGCCCAACATTCCAGTCATACTTCCCATCATCTTCATGAGGGCATCCTGGTTAATTTCACCTTCGTTACCGGACTGAATCTTGTCGGCACACTCCTTCGCCATAGCCTCGATCGCGGACAAGGTGTCTTCGGGTACAGACTGAATAGTCGTTCCGAGAATGTAAAGCGTCTGAAGGTACTGCCACACAGCATCCTTCGTGCCATCTCCCATACGCTTCCACAACTTGATGATATCGAGCTCCGAAAGAAACTCGATTTCGTTGGAATGAACGAGAATAAACAGCTCATCTTTCGCAGAGATGTTATCCGCGTATGGAGAAACACTCTTCATGAATCCGTCGACGAGAAGTCGAGGGCTCGTACTCTTAATAAGGTCGAACGATGTCAACATCTTCTTGATACTCTTTTCATCTGGAAAAGTCTTGTGCAATTCCACAAGAAATTGACCCATCATGTCGTTAAACGCAGTCACGGACGCCATTTTCTTAATAGTACGGTGTAATCTTTAAGTTAGAAAGGTTCATTGGAAATGACCTCTCTTTGACCAATACCATTCAGTACGATCGCGTATACGAGAATTGCGACGAGCACGGAGGGCTTGGTGTATTGGTTCAGTTCCAATTTACCTTCATTATTGAGATATGCTTTGAGATGAATGTATCCGGCGGTCGTCGCACCGGCGATGAGCGCCGCGTATACTGGGTCGCGTAAATACTCGGAGAGTTCCATTTAATTATAACGGGGATTTTTTGTGGGAAATTCCGGTGCATCTCCAAAGAGTACGTCATCGTCATCTTCCTCCTGAAGTTCAGGTTCGGGACCGGGAACGCCTGGTACGGTTTTGAATTCCTGGTCCATTTGTTGCTCATTTTCCATTTCAGGCTCGGGCTCTGGTGCGGGCTCGGGCATGGGCTCCTGTACCTGCTCTGGCATGGGCTCTGGCATGGGCTCCGCCTCACCCTCGAAAATCTCTGGATCTTCGGCATCTTCAACGTCACCGTCAAGGTCAATATCCCTAGATTCTTGTGACATGTATGTCTGAAGAATCTGCTGGACGGGTATGAGCTCTTTGATTGAATTTTCGATGCATGCACAAAAGCGCGATGTCAATTTTTCATCGCGGTGGTAAATGCTCTGATCCTCGTGGAACACGTAGGGATCCCTGTATAGGTCTTTGGCGATGTTGTTGTAACACGTTTGGATAAACACTTCATTCGTGGGGAGTTTCAGCGAAATTTTCTTGTTGTCCGCCTTGAGACGAACAGCCGAAAGAATCTTGGTGCACGCGACAAACACGGCCGCTAAAAGGTCACTGAACCAGGCGCAACGGTTCGTGATGTTATCCGAATGTTGCTTGGACATGGCGTTCGACCAATTAGGAACCTCTTGAAGAAGCTTCTGAAACATGATGAGCACCTTTCGCCCATTGGAAATTTTGTTCGCCTCTTCGTAAATATCGTTAAAAACGTCAATCATAGGTGGACACATAAGCAAACACAACTGTCCCATGTATTCGCGCTTCGCTTCCGTCAAAATGCTGAGATTATCCATTTATGATTAAGTGGGTTTTAAATTTTAATACTTACTACGCACCATTCCCCCTGTATTTGTTTGCCATCTTTTTTAGATTCATGAGATTGGGAAATTCCACGTCATCTTCATACTCGGTCTCACGCTCCTTCTTTTTCTTTGAAACATTCCAAGATACGTATACATCGTGGTCGCCCATGAGCTGAACCACAAATCCTCCCAATTCAAACTGTCGAGCGATGTATCGTGCAGCTGCACTTCTATCGAATACTGGATATCCTATGAGTATTACCGGTACAGTCAAGAAAACCTGTTTGTGTCCAAGTTCTACACACTGTTTAATCTTTGACGAAAACTGATCATAGATTTTCTTGTATATCTCCTTTTTAATTCGCTTCTTCTTGTCATCAATTTCTATGATATCATTGATGTTGATCATTACATTTAGCTCAACTTATTTTTTATCAAATCTAACTCACCGATGTTGGGAACGGCACTCTCTTTAACAAGTTTGTAATCCACGAATTCCTTTCCAGCAGACCCCTTCGTGTACACCTTGACGTTACTGGGTGCCTGGTCACTGAGTGGCTGAGACCGAAGAGATACCAACTTCATCTTGTCACCCATGACCTCGAACGTGGAAACGACGGCAAACCCGAACGCGAACCCACCCTTACGAACGACAGTGAACGTGCACTCGTACAGGTTGCTCGCCACACCGTTGTACACCTTAACCGACTGTGTCTCGATGATGTACGTGGGGAATTTGAGACGGTTATACAGTTCTTTGTTCGTCGCGATGACAAACCGTTCCATCGTATCATGGTCGACGTCCCCCTCTACACGAGAAAACCCTGATAGGTCTGGTCTGGGGTCGTTCAGCTTGACATAATCAATAGGCTTCTTATAGCCTGAGAAACCAAACGACTCTGTGAAATTTTCACGATTGAATACAGCCAGGATAATAGCGAGTACGATCCAACTGACGACCAAGTATTTGATGATCGTACGCAAATCCATCTTTTACTATAATGCGTTAATTTTTTTTTACAAAATACCCTATAGATAGTAGATGTCGCTACTGATCTATAGTCCGCGCTGTAAACATTCTATGGATATTATCCAGTACATTGATGGCCACTCGCAGTTGAAGCAACTCGTGCATTATCACAATGTGAATACACAAGGTATCCCGAGTCAGTACAAGTCTAAAATTAGTCGCGTGCCCACGATGCTCACGAAGAATGGTAAAATCTTGGTCGGTAACGAAATCAAAAACTGGCTCGATTCTCTTTTGCCCAAAAAGGATATCGAGCACGCTGGGTTTAGTGGAAGTGTGTGTTCGATGACTTCTCTAGATGGTAGTGGACGCGACTCAGGTATGTTCTACCTTGACAATTACGGTCAGTCACTTCAACCCGCGATGACACCCGAGTTACAAGAAAAGATTAGTCGAGACGTTTCTAAAGGTGACGTATATACAGATTTAAAGATGTAAGACGTCTCCTGAATAGTCATGAAATTAGTCTCAATACAGGCGTCAGCCTTTAAGTCGACGTTTGAAGTTCTCAAGGACATTCTCAATGACGTGAACATTTATTTCCGACCACAGGGGATGTATATCGTGACACTCGACACCGCTCGTACTTCACTCATTGATATGTTCCTATCGGCGGATAACTTTGAGGAATATCACTGTGATCAAGAAGAAATCATCGCTGGTATAAACATTTCGAATACATTTAAACTTCTAAAAACGATTACGAATAATGATGTCATCACACTCGAGATCAAATCGAAAGAATACATGGATATTGAAATCACGAGTGAATCGAAAAAGACGTGCACGAAATTTCAACTCAAACTTCTTGATATCAACGAAAATCGCATCGAGGTGCCTGAAGTTACGATGTCGACAATCACGACACTTCCATCTGCAGATTTTCAAAGACTTTGTCGCGACATGTCCAATCTGGGCTCGGAGATTGAAATCAAACGTGATGGTAAACTACTTCACCTGACGTGTATGGGCGACTTTGCAAACCAAGAAACATCTATCGAATGTCCTGAAGAAAGTCCGACCATTACGGGCCTGTATAGTCTGAAGTACCTGAATATCTTTACAAAGGCGACGAGTATGTGTGCGTCTGTGCAAATTATACAAGAAACGGGAAATAGATTTTTAATTCTTAAGTACAATGTCGCCAATCTGGGCGAACTCAAATTTTACCTGGCAACTAAGGTATCCGAAGATCTGTAGTAAACCCAGTCGTGGTTGAAACAATCTTCTTCATACCGATTCCGTTTATCATCATGATTTTAGGGAATCTCTCCTCCAAGTATTTGGGTTCATAATATAAAAAGTCTTCGAGTGAAACCTTCTGTCCATGAAAATTGGTATTTGGACCCGCGTAGCGTATCACCCTTTCAGTAATGTTTTGAAGTGGTTTATCATCATGATCCACGATCCATACACTACTCAATGGGATATTAAACTTCATAGAAGTATTCTTTTCCGGGCCGGGTTTGTAGTTGATATCGTTAGAGATGGCAGTGTATACCCGACCATTGAAGAAATACTTGACGCGTAGGATGATGTGTTCAACATTTTGTGGTACACTCGTATGCCTGAATGCGTCGCCAGTCACGTCGACATAATAGTGATCCAAGATGCCATCCCAATCCTTGCTTTCCTGCTTCCAAAAATCATCTTCGACAAGAAATTTCATGTCATGATTAATTTTGTATTCAAGTTCCTCCGACAATATTTGGTAATCACTTGGTGTCGTAAATTTCTTATAATAATAGTAAAGGGTACTTAAAAGTTTAACGAGCATCTTTATATAAGAATGGAAGGTAATTTTTTAAGTAGGTACAATAACAAAATAGAAGAGTGGTCTGAACTGATTAAGTCTGACCCAATGAACAAAAGAAAATATGAATCGGAAATGTCTGATTATATGATACAGTGTATGCCGTTCATAGAGCGGCATATGTCAGAGTCGAGTGAAAAGACACATACAGATAACGTGTTTAATGTCCGAGAGACGGTTGGACTCGCTCGTAAAGATATATTCACAGATTACTTGGTCGAAGTGGAGAAACAGAACATTTCGAGACCTGTAGAGAGAAGTATCGAAATGTGTAAGACGTGTTCGTACAGTAACATCATACACGTTCAAGATACGAGTGATTTGATATGTGATGGATGTGGTGTCGTCGTGGCTGCCCACATCAATGAAGAATTAACTTACCGAGAAGAACAAGAAACATCTGAAAAAATTGTCAACTATTCATACAAACGTGAAAATCATTTCAATGAGTGGTTGTCACAGTTCCAAGCACAAGAAACGACCACTATACCCGTCGAAGTCATGGAACAGCTTCGATCAGAACTCAAGAAGATGAAGATTAAGAACTTGGAAGATATCACACATGCGAAGATACGAGGCCTTCTTAAAAAATTGCGTCTCAACAAGTACTACGAACACGTCCCGTACATCACGAATATTTTGAATGGTATCAAACCTCCAAACATGCCCACCGAGTTAGAAGAATGTTTACGTATCATGTTCAAGGATATACAGAGACCATTTGATGATAATTGTCCAAGTGAAAGAAAAAACTTTTTGAGTTACTCATATGTACTTTACAAATTCTGTGAACTTTTGGGAGAAGATGAGTATCTTCAGTATTTTCCACTTTTGAAATCAAAAGAAAAATTGTATCAACAAGATGTCATATGGAAAAGAATTTGCCACGATTTAAAATGGGAATTTATTCCGACGGTTTAAATAAATGAACAACTGTCCAAACTATTCCATATGTGGCAAGACCTACGACCCGACACTGAAAGTGTGCAAGTCATGTTTCTGGCGTTTCAAAAATCAGGTGCTCGATTTTTTTGATGATGCCTGTCAAATCTGTTCTCAACACAGTGAATGTGTGCGGTTTCGTAAATGTGAACATTACGTCTGTATACGGTGTCATGAATTACACAGTAAATGCCCACTGTGTAAAATTAAAACATGTTGATATAGTAAAATGGCCATCGTGTACATGATTAGTAATTCACATTACCTCAGTAATCACGGGTACGTGGATGTAAAGACGAAATCAAAGCTCGCGCGTCATCGAGCACTCATGCGTGTCATACGTTCAGGTGAACCACCGACCGGATTATTCCGTCGACTCAACGCACTCATGGTACTCTTCAAAAATAAGGACAAAAAACTTTCCGGGATCTTTAAGGAAGATCGAGATTGGGTAAAAAAGAAGTTGATGAAGACATGAAAAGTTTGAGTGTATAAATAAATGTTTATCTTATAAAAAAGATTTTTCAAAAAAAATGTCAATACATATAAATGTGGATCCTCCTCGTGATTGCACTTTTACTGAATAGTCTCGTCGGAAGATTCATATCTAAACCACGAGGTGAAGGATTCGGTGGTAAGATACGAGACATAGGTTTCGATGTCTTACCAGATCTGACCAAGTATGAGATTTTACATGATGTCACACTGATCGTTCCACTCGTATTACTCGTGATGAACTGGGGCAAGATTAATCAAAAATCATACGTATCTTTCCTAACGATCATGTACTTCATGCGTGCCATCTCGAATATGGTGACTCAATTTCCCCGCGCGAAAACGACACCTTGTAAAGAAGGAAATCCCTTGTCCAACTGTAACGACTACATGTTTTCTGGACATACAACATTCAACATCGTAACATCCTATTTCCTCAATAATGGTATGTTCCCCGCGTACCCCATTCTCTCGTCTCTCGTGACTGTATCCACGAGGGCCCACTATAGTGTCGATGTTCTCATGGCATGGATCATATTTTTTGCACTTAAATGTAACATTCGTATGTAAAATAATGGAACTTGCATTGTACGAGTTTGAGAGTGCGTACCCACGTATTCTTTCACACCTTGACACCGACCACGAAGATCCCGCGACGCGACACTGTATCAATCAGGCTACGCATCATTTGAAGATGGTTCGCGAGTATCTGTCCGGAGTGGTGATAGACCCACAGACACATTACAGTGATGATCGTATATTTTATCAAACGCTTTGGAAAGTTCTCCCTCTAATGGCGCTGATACAATCTTTCGAATCTCCACCTGACGACCAGGTTGAGGAGGAAAATTTACCAGATACGCAGTCTTCAGACCAGTCAGATCAAGATACCTATGCGCCTGCAACTCCGACCCATCAGTCAGAGTCTTGATGGTTTTGAATTCGAGAACAATTTCATCGTCAACGATAATATCCGCACGCAATTGTCCCACGACGTGTCCCCTAAACCGAACGAGTATATGACGCTCTGATTCATATGGAATATGCCTTTCCCGTAACATTACCTCGACCGCATTATGATATACCCGCTCACTATATCCCGGTCCCAACTCATCATACACCTCTTTCATCAATTCCTCCATTTATAAAGAAGCATTAAATTTCTCTATATATGTTAAGATGTCAGAGAACGCACTGAAAAACATGGAGAACAGACTACGACAGGTTAGTCGAGAAGCCGCGTTATACACGGGGCGTTTAAAATTGGATCGAGCGATCAAAAAACTCAAGTCAATGCCCATAAATACAGAACGTCAGCATGAAGCTGCAAAGAAAATTCAAAAGGCGTGGAAAGATCTGAACAAGACGAAAATCGAAAAGTATCGCGAAGAAAAGGCTAAACGACTTCAAAATGAAGTAAATCGATTGATGAGAAATCTTGAACCCCAACAATCCAGGAAACGTAAGAGTGCCAACAGTAACAGCAACAGTAACAACAACCAGGCACTCGCGTACCGCAGACGCGAAATTGAGTTACCAAACCTCGTGATTGGTCGCGGAATGGGATGTGACTACGCGGGCATTCCTCGTTACATGAAAAAGGCGAAGCAACGATTTAACAACGCTGGGTACGTTTCAGCTTTCCTAGACTATGACATTCCCACGAATCGTTATGGTATCACAAAAAATATAGGGACGATCGTGAACAGGTTTGGAAAAGTATACGAAACCAACTCCAGAATTTCGGTTTCGAAGCAAGTGCATTTTTTTATGGTTGGATTACGAACACCTGAATCCGCGCACGCGATCAGTGTTCTCGTCGATCCACGCGATCCTAAAAACAGAAGGGTATGGGTCTTCGATCCACATGGTGAAGCTTCTAGAACTTCTGTATGGGGTAAGACGATGCGCAAAAAGGTTGTTCCCATCATTCGTAAACTTTTCAAGATACCCGGACGCAAGGTGCGTTACTACAACGGTCGGAACCTTCAGGCGGACAACTCACGTGGTGTGTGCACCACATTTTACGTGACGTTCATGGAAATGATTCCGTACCTACTCAATGGTGTCGCGAGCATTAACCAAATTACTGAAATCGCCAACAAGAATAGTACGGCCATACGTCAGTTTTTCCTCAATTTCGCACCAGAAAATGCGGGTATTGTCACATCTAAAATTAAAACTAGATAGTAGTAGATGACCGCACACAGGTTACACATTACAAAAATCGTGGTGAGAGATTTGAAATCTGTGAGCAAAATGTCGTCGAAGAATAGGTGGGAATATGGAGGTAAAGTTAAGT
>Ga0222715_10001501_pt1 | contig 22154 bp, 29 predicted proteins | sample C33_9DmetaG_FD_165056 | JGI IMG/M metagenome (GOLD analysis project Ga0222715, IMG submission 165056) | Estuarine water microbial communities from San Francisco Bay, California, United States - C33_9D | ecosystem: Environmental > Aquatic > Marine > Unclassified | place: USA: California... | reverse complement strand
TACAGCCTGCGCCATAGCGTCTTGAACGATACCTTCAATCTCGCGTCTGTCTTTTGCTTGTGGCTGCATGTTACTGCTCCGATCCTGCTGATAGACCTATGGCCTTAGTGATGTCTTTTTGTAGCTTATCGCGGAATTGAGGGCGCACACCTGAGATAATTGTGTCCTTGATTTGATCAACCGCACTCAGTGTTTTCCTGTCGATCACGCCCTTTGCGGTCATGCCTGCCGCAGTTACACCAAGCATAGCTGGGTTTGCCGCAGCCGCGCCGACATTCAAAGCAGCCATCAGCCCATTGCCTGTGGGGGACAACTTACTCATAAGACGCAGCATATTGTCAGTCATGCTGCCCCTAACAAAGCGCTCCATCATTATGATTTCGTCTTGATCGAACTGCATTCTGTTTTTGGGGTTATTGAGTATGTTCTTAATCGCCTGCTTGTAGGTATTCACTACGTTACCGCCTGATCCAGTTGATGCCACATTGCGCTTCGCCTTGTCCATCGCCTCATCAAACATTTTGATTTTGTAGTACTTTCTGCTTTCTGCATTCGCGTTCTTTAAAAGATCACCTGCGTCACCACCTATAACAGACGCAGCTTGGGTTGCCTTTGTATCAAGTGTGTTTTTCACATTGTCACGAATAAATGCGACCTGCGGCTTGTACCCGCTTTTGCGATAAACATTGTTTAGCTCTCTTACCAAGTTATTAAGCTGTGATGCGTTAAATGTGTCGCCAGTGTGCGCCGCTACCATCTTAATAGCTTCGTCAATGTACTCAGCATCACCCTTGGCCCCTGCGGAATAACCCACAAATAGGTCTTTTCTGTTTGCAGCAATCTCTAGTCCAAGGTTTTTGTTTACGTCATCCATGTTGATTGCAAGTTTACCAGCAACCTGCTCGAACTCATCCCAAGCCTTGTTTTTAGATTTCTCAGCAGTCTCTAGGGCTGGTGATTTGAAGTTCTTTTGGCGCAGGGCTTCCGCAGTTTTGTTGTAGACCTTGCCCGCACGGCTGACTGCTGCAGGACCAGCAAACGCCCCAACAATGCGCGCATAAGGCTCTGCCGCCGTTCCCTCTGTTAGCTGACCAGCAGCCTCGCTTGCGATACCACCTCCCGCTGCTGCGCGCATGCCAGATTTAGTTAGCCCTGCACGGCCAATGTCTGCAGCAATATCCGCGCCTCGCGCTGCGCCTGCTGCGCGCAAGCCTTTAGAAACTGCACCAGCGACAGGTGCAAAGCCTACGCCACCGCCAACAAACTCGCCAACAGTGCCAGCAAACTGCCCGCCCAAGGTTTGCCCCCGCGCAGCAAGCTCAGGGCTTTGTATGCCAACTGCCTCTCCTATATCGCTTATGCCTTGATACGCGCCCTCTATCGCGCGACCCGTAGCTGTGTCTAGGATTGGAGTTCTTGTCTCAGCGCCAGTGGCAATCTCGCCCAAGCGAACTGCGCCGCGCCCAGCCATCTCTGGCAACTCAGCAGCAGCCTTGCCGCCACGGATTAGGCCGCGTGCGGCGCTGCCGATTACATCACCAACTCTTTCGCCAAAGGTGTCAACCTCACCTTCGCCAACAATGTTCTCGTAAAGCATTTCGCCAAAAGTTCGATCAGCCTTTTCTGCCGATTTAGCCTCGTCGCGAACCCGAATTGCAGCCTGAACTAGCTGACGCGCAGCATCCTCATCACCCTGCGCGTCTGCGTTTCTAGCTGCATTCATGTACTGCTCATATGTAGCCATTATTAGCCCCCATACTTTTTCAGCAGGTCATCGTCAGTGCGAGGTTGCGTTTGCGCTGGTGCGGCCTGCGTCTGGCCCGACAGCATTGCAATGTCTGCCTCTGAGAAATAATCCATAGGACTTACGGGCTGGCCTGTGCGCTTATTGATAAGTCCTTTTTTCTGGTCAGCTAAGGCTGCATTGTAGATTTCACGCATAGACTTGCGATACTGAGCCTCTAGTCGCTCCAAGTTAGAGACAACTTGCTCGTTGCTTTGCGAGTTATCCAAGTTACCAAGCGTTGACTGAAGCGCTTCAAGTTCCTGTACCGCAACCTGACCAAGCGCACCGCCTGTCGGGCTTTCCTCGCGCATTCTCTGCAGCCTATCAAAGCCAATGTTTGCTTTGATTGTTGTAGTCAGTGAGGCCAAATCTTTTGCGGCAGTGCCGCCAATATTCTTTAATATACCACCAACAAACCCAGTAGACAGAACGGGGTTTTCTTTAGCGATATCAATGGCTTTCCCTATATCCTCAAGCACTACCATGCCAGACGCACTTTGTGCAGCACGCTGCGCCTCTGCTGCCTGCTGGATTTTCTCAGCTTCTTTATCAGCCGCGCTGCCAGTAATAGGGATAAGCCTGTAATTTACGATTGCGCCAGTTTCATCCTTATCAAATTGGTAGCGCATGCCTTTTTCAGGCTTTGGTAGGCTTGCTAATAATGCGGTTTCTTGGCTGTATATGTCACCGCCGCTTAGGATATATCTTTGGAACTCTGGCGTACCCTGCTTTAGCCCTGCGGCAAGAGCTTGCCTGATTAGCGCCGTGTCCTTAGCGCCTGTCTGGCTGTCCTTCAGGTAGTTAGCAACAGCAGCTCCACCTTTGAGCGTGCCAGTTGCGACCGCATCGTGATAAGCGCGCGCCAAGCTATCTCCAGCATCTGCTCTAGTTTTTAGATACTCTAATGTTTTATTGGTAGATTTTAGCTCTTTAGCCTCAGCCCTACGCTCTTTCATGCTTGCCGCACGCTGCTGGATAAGCGGCGCTAGTCGCGCATCACCTGATCCCGCCATGACTGCCATAGCAAGTTTATCGCGAAAGTCATCGCTCATTCCCAGAGCGCCACCTATGCCCTGCCCACCAAGCAGGCCACCTAGCAAACCTTGAGGTTGTTGAGGTTCTTGAGCCATTGCTGCACCACCTTTTCCGTAACCTTCCCAAGCACCTGTGCCTTGGGTTTTTAGAATATATTGACCAATCTTATCCTGCGTTGCCTTGTCAAACTTTTGGCTTGGGTCAAGGCCAAGCGCCTCAACAGCGTCACGCAGCGTAGAGCCAACAACCTGATATGCGCCAACTGGCGTAGCTACGCGCCCAACTTGACCCTTGACGTATTGTCCATATGCACCAGTTGGGCTTGTGAACTTGATAACGTCAGCAATAGGCATCTCAGACACTTTGATGCCAGAAAAGATGCCGTCTGGCCTGTTCTGATATCCAAACAAAGCATCATAATCGCCACCGCTTTCGCCTGCGAAAATGTTTTGCTGATGCTGTTGCCAAGTTAGTGCCATATCAAATCACAATAACATTAGTAGAGATGCAGGGTTAAACGGTTGGCTAGTCGTGGTTGATGTCCCGTATGGTGTACCACTTAAAATCTGACTTAGCGCACCAAGTCCAGATAGAGGTGCGCCATAGGCACCCATGACCTGTCTGCGCTGAGCTTCGATCATTTGTTGCTGCAATGCACGCTGCTGAGCGGCTTGTTGCGAGATTTGCTGCTGAACACCCATGCCTTGCCCGAATAGCTGTGAGCCAAGCGCGCCAAGACCTGCTGCGCCAGCCTGACGAATGCCCGCGCCAGAAAGCGCTGCCTGCTGATTTGCAAGATTTGCTTGCTGTTCAAGCTGAGCTTGCTGCATCGCAAACTGATTAGCCGCTGCCATATTTCCTGAACGTGCTGCCTGCTCACGCGCTGCCGCTGCCTCTGCTGCTTGTTGATTGAGCTGCTGAGCCTGCATGCCTGTGCCGATGTCAAACTGAGCAGCTTGCTGCGCTTGCTGGAACGCCTTTTCACGCTGCTGCGCCGCAAAATCAGCAGCCATGCGACCATACTGACCGTATGTTTCACCCTCAGCTAAGCCTTGGCGCGACCCGCCAAATGCCCCTGCTGCAGTAGCAGATGCGCCTAGCTGGTTTAGAGCTTTTTCACGCTGTCTTGCAATATCTGCCTCACCGCGCTCAATAACTTGCTGCGTATAAGGTGACATATACTGCCCAATATTGGTTTGAGCAATTTGCCCCGCTTGGATTGGCTGGCCCGCTTGACCTACGCCCTGCATAGTTGATGCGGGTGATATTTGAGCAGCCTGCGCGGTTTGAGGCTGAAACCCAGCTAGGCCACCGTAAGCCTCACCTGCTTGCGCTTGGTATCCCTGAGCCTGCTGAAACGCATTCGGCCCAGTTGGTTGCGCCATTGGGGTGGGGGTAGGAGTGGGAGCCGCTGGCTGCGGAGCGAAAACGGTTGGCCCTGCCTTTGGTTGATTACCTGATGCACCCATGTCTTAACCTCCGAACAAGCCGCCAAACAGCTTTCCTACATCTTTTTTAACTGTCGCTTTAGCGTACCCTAGGTCTGATTTGATTTTATCAGTAGGGGACATGCCTTGCATTGACCCTGAATACTTTCCAATCTGGCCCTTCGTATCCATTAAGCCAGAAACATTGCCCGCAGGCTTGATACCATAATGCATCTGCATGATCTCAGCATGACTTGGCGCGTCATCATTCCCGCCACCTGAGGATGGTGACACCACTGGCATATTGCTTGCAGTTTCGCCTTCCATGACGGGCATGTTGTAGTTTGGATTAACCGCACCAGTGATTGGATCAAATCGACCCATTCCTGAGAGGTATTCATACTGGTCTGGGCGCTGCTCACGCAAACGCTCCATTGCGGACAGATACGCTGGATATGAACTATAACCTGTTATACCGCCCTGAGTGACCGTTGGCATGCCGCCCATGTCCAACCCAGTAGGCGCTTGCATTCCAAAAGCAGAAGCCATGCCACCGACATTTGCTGCCGCAGCTTGCTCGTATGGATTTATTGTCGCAACCTCTGGACCCATGTAGGGTACATAGCCCATCGCCTGAACTTCCTGAGCGCGCTGAAGTGCCAGCTTGCCAGCCTCCTCAATATACTCTGGGATTTGAGTTGATTGTGTAGACTTGCTACCCATATTAAAACTCCAAATGCATTGTTATGGAGTGAGGCTTCCAGCCTATTTTCTCCAAAGGTTTCTGCCATCCAAAACGACCATCAAATGAGGCAAACGAACAGCCTTGCAATTTTGCCCATTCTTTCACATTTTCAGTCATTTGTAAAATTTCATCCAATTCACCACCTGCAAGGAACACATGCAAGGCTTTTGTGTTAGGATATACCACGATTTCTGTAATAATGCACCCACGCTCTGCAGGCCATAACTGCATCTTGCCAGAGCGTATGCCCTCGCATACCTCATCCCACGTATTGTGACCGCCAGAGCGCTCTAAAGCCGCCTCTATCCAAGGCTTGCATTTAAGCAATACGTCTATGGGCGTGTGCGCATTCATCCGTGCATCCTCGTAATCGCAAGAGTTGTCGCTGGTGCCGCTGGCACTGGCGATGCCGCCGCAGTCGCATCCAAAAAGCCTGACGTGCTATCCACCGCCCACATAACCTGCAAGTAATCGCCAGCCGAAACGTCAAACTTTGCCGCGCGTGACACAACAAGCGTTGACCCATTTTGGTGCAAACTGTTTCTCATAGTTGAACCTTCGGCGTCTGTGCCGTTCAGGCGAGGCCAAAAGTAGAAGTTGACCGTGCTAGACGACGTTGAGCTAATTTGCGCTGAGAACATCAGCAAGTATTCACCCGCCTCCGCAAAGACGATCTTCGTTGGATCAGTGCCATCTAGTGAAATACCAACATTACCTGTCGGAGTGTCATACTGTATTGCGTAGGCTGTGTTTACTGCCGCAGCCGTTACGTCTGTCGTGCGGATCAGGTTGGCGTGACCATCCTCTAAGACGATCTGCACAAACGCGCCATCCTTGGACACAACAGGATACTTGTTCGTTTCGTCCCACAGAATAATGCCATTTTCCGCTGGGCTGTCTGTAGACGTTTTGAAGTACAAACGCGGCAACTGACGCTGCAAATACGTTGTAAGCTCACGCCCCCACGTTTTGAGGTTGTCCGTGATTGGCGGTAATACGGGTGCTGCCATTACCTACGCCCACCCGCTTTAGCATCAACGCGCATTGTGCCGACCTTCCAGTTGGCCAGTGTCTGACCCTCCACCTTCATGCGCACCTGACGACCTGAGAACCGCACAGACGTTGGGTCTGAGGGAGTGTATGGCCCGTGCGTGTACTCAGTGTCATTCGGGTAAAAGCGGCTTTTAAATGTTACGTTGACATCGCCCTGCGTCTGCTCATCTGTGATGAGGTCAGTAACTTGCATGATGTTGTCGCCGTTACCAATGCTGATTGGCCCGCTTTCAGCGTAGACTGTCCCGCCACTGTGCGCCAAACCGCGCTCATGGTCATAAACTACCGCACTACCATCAATCAGCATAGGATAGGTAAACACGCCGCGCTCAACACCGCATGTGCGGGATAGATTGCCAATTAGCCAATGACCCTCTTTGTAATCGTATGCCACATAGCGATCAATCTCGTTAGAACCTGACGAACAATAGAACCACCAGATTTCGCCAAACTGACCATTTGCCAAGGCCCATGTCTTGCTTACCTGACCCGTATTGATGTCGCCAAAGACGTAATCGTGAACCTCGCACGGTATCTCTGTCACAGTGTTGCCGTTGAAGCCAAAGAAGCCACGCTGACCCATCCAGAATGTACCTGCATCAACATCTGCCACAGCTTGGCGCGAAATAACACCGCATGACGTTCCGACACGCTCAAAAGAGTAAACGTAGGGTGGGCCGATGTATCGCGCCGTATGTGCTGATGTTGTAGTTAGGATTAGCGTCTGGCCGCGTGTTCGGATCGCTGTTTGGATTTCGCCCGCCGATTGCAACTCAATGTCGCCAGCCTCGTTTGTTGACGCTGGTGTCCATGTTGTGTTGTCCTCGCGATCACTCCACTGCACCTTGCGGGGATTACCGCCCGCGCCCAGCGCAAACAGGAAGCGCTCCTCTGTAACGATTAGGCCAAGGTTATCAACTGGCGCGTTTGAGATTTGCGCGGCTGCGACTGCGCCATCTAGCTGCCACTCGTATAGCTTCCCGTCAGCGGGTGAGCAGGCAACGAGGTATTCACCCCAGTTGTCCAAGCTCCACGTTGTAGCCTCAATAAGTGTCCCAGTGGTACGCGCAGTGCCGTATGTCTCGCGTCCATATGCGCCGTAGCCATACCCATCCTCAAACGTGGCGTCTGTTTGACCCGCTGTCAGCCCAGATGGGGTGATGTCATACGTTGTATTTGACGCAAGTGCCGCATAAAGCTCATTATGTGATCCCGCTGCAATGTAGCGCGTTCCATCAATGGCCTGCCAAGTGTGCATACCGCGCGGCACGTTGGTCATACCTAAGTCGCCATCTGTGCCGATCAGAGTGTTTTCAGTCCAACCGCCAATCGGTCTGAGCGAATTATTACGCCAGCGCACAAGTGAGCCATCGCGCCAGCGTCCAGAGGCATCAAGGTCAGTGCCTGTTCTGTAGAACCCCGCTGGTATCTTTAGAGGTATGAGTGGCATTTATGTTACCCCGCCGCAGCTTCAAGCACCTTAACCTTCGCGCTTAATTCTTGCACCGCTTTGACCAGTACAGGGATTAACGCGGTTTCTTTGATTTTCAGCAAATCTTCTTGCTCATTGTCCACGATTACATCGTCAACGTAGCCAAGGTCATCAATGACTTGCTGCACCTCTTGCGCAAGGAAACCAGCGAACAGCTTGTCACCTTTATGTGTCCCGTCTGGTGTTGGCTTGTCTGTAATGTTGCCGTCATCGTCCATGACGTAATAATCCGAACGGTTGTCCCATTTAAACGTAACTGGGTTTAGTGCTTCAACAAAGTCTAGGCTTGAAGGGATTGGCGTAACATCTGCCTTGTCACGCGCGTCTGATGTCACAGTCCAAGAAACTCTAACATATGCATTTGTGACGTTATTATCACCAATAATGACCCTGTTACTTTGGGTACTTAGCTGAAATGGAGAAAACGCGCTACCAGCGTTGTATCCAAGTGTAGTGTTATAAGAGCCAGTGCTTACAAGAGCGCCAGAGGCGTATCCTAAGCCAGTATTGTAACCCCCGCTAGATAAAGCACTTCCAGAAGTGTAACCTATGCCAATGTTGTAACTCCCCGTTACGCCAGTTGACACTGAACCTCTTACAGTATGGTAACCAATACCGATATTGTTGCTACCGCTGCCACCGTAGTCACTTGCTCCTGCACCTACCGCGATATTGTAATCACCTGATGATGAATACCCATAAACTGCCGCGTTATGACCAACTACAGTATTATACGCACCGCCTGTTCGTGAAAGGCCATAGTTTGCCTCAGAGCCAATACATGTGTTTGAGCCACTTAAACCCGTATAATTACGCATTGTGTTGTAGCCAATGCAGGTATTCGTATCTGATGTGGCCTCAAGCTGATAGCCAGCATAAGCACCGATAAGAGTGCTATGGTTTCCCGCTGTACCAGATGCGTTTGCATTATTACCCACGGCGACAACATTGGTGTTATTCGCATCTGCGCTCACACCTAATGCCGTTGTCGTTGAAGTTGTTGAGCCAGTTAGTGTGCTGCCAGAAAATGAAAGATTGCCAGAGCCATCTGTTACCAACGCCTGACCATTTGTTCCGTCAGAGGCTGGAAGCGCGAACGTACCTGCAAAGTCTGCAAGCTCATTAAGTTCTGCCGCTGTGATTGTAATCGCAGTACCGCCAATTTGCCATGAACCCTCAGTCAGGTTTGGCGCAATAGCAGTTGTGCCATCAAGAAGATCGTCAATGGTGTCCAAATTCGTGTTGAGCTTTGTACCCCAACTATCAGCAGAAGCTCCTACTTCTGGCTTGGTTAGACCATACGTTGTTGTCGTTGTATCAGCCATCTAAGTCTCCTATGCAGCTTCTGACCATGTGTCGGTTGGGTCAGTAACATCAGTCCATATATCTGTTGGCTCTGTAGCTTCCGTCCAAGTGTCGCTACTGTCAGCCTGCGTTGTCCATACACTATCATCATCGGCCTGATCTGTCCAACTATCGGTGGGCGGCTCCTGATAGTCCCAAGTAAAGCGAGCAGGCAGTGTCGGTACGCCCGCCGTGATCTCCACCATTGTCAGCGCGTATTCTTGGAAGAATGGCAGTGTGTCAATTTGCGGTGCGCTTGCAGTGATGTCGTCTGCCGCAAGAACATCTGTATATTGAACGCTTGCGGCATCTACGACAGGAGCGCCAGACGCAATGTCGTCAACATCACAAGTCTCGTTTTCAAAGACAGGTGCAGTGTCAACGATGGGCGAGCCAAGCGTGATTTCGTCGGCAGAAAGTACATCTGTATATTGCGGGGTTGCTCCGTCTACCGTGGGCGCTCCAGACGCAATGTCATCCGCATAAAGAACGTCAGTGTATTGCGGGGTTGCGTCATCAACGGTTGGCCGTAATCCAATGGTTTGCGTTGATACGCTAATAGTGTTGCCCATGCTAGAGCCGTGAACACTACAGACGTAACGCAAACTTGCGGGCGCATCGCTTGGCACCAAAAACGTCACAGTCGCGCCAGATGAACCAGCAGTTCCAACTGACGTTACGCCATCAGTATAACTGGTTGTTCCATCTGATAGCGTAAAGACAAGAGGGTGACCTGTGTTGCTACTGTCACTTAAATCAAAGACATACTTTTGCCCACGCACCAAAGATAGCGTTGGGTTTGACGTTCCATCAATGTAAAATTTATTGCCACCATTGTCGGCGACAGTCACAGTGTAGTTTGTGACCTCTGGGCCTAAACTGACTGCGCTCAGAACATCTGTAAATAATGCGGTTGCACTATCAACAACAGGTGTAGACGTTACATCATTCGCATTAAATACATGAACAACCCCAACACTGACCGCATCAACGACAGGCGCTGTCTCTATACTGTCAACGCTAAGATTGTAAGTTATTGGTGTGCCAATAGCATCAACAACTGGAGTTGTTGTTATGTCGTCTGCATTGAAATTGTAGACAGGACTTACACCAATACTATCAACGGCTGGCGCTCCAGCCGTGATGTCGTTTACGGGGATAGATGTTCCGCCGCCTGTGGATACCTCTACACCATCATCTGCGAGAGGCGCAGCCGCTAATGGTGTAAAGCCTAGCATGTGTTATGACTTCCAGTAAGTACGACCAGCAGCAATAGCGTCGTTAATGGGCGTCACATCTTTGCCAGCGTCAGTGTATTTGCTGTCTAACATTTCTGTTTCAAGGAGCATTACCATGTTGCCGACTTGCTGTTTACGATCCACTTCGTCAAAATCGCGGCCTTTAATCCCAGCAATAAGATTATCAATCTGATCGCAAGTGTGCAGCAATCTTAAAAAGTCACGATCTAATTCATTAACCGCCATTGTTAGTTTCCTTCTAGTTGAGCAATGCGCGCTTCAAGCGCATCGTTTTTCTGTGATAATTCTTGAACCGCTTTAACCAAAATTGGAAAAATTGCGTGTGTTCTGGCTTCTAGTTTTTCAGGATCACTGTAATCAACAAGCCTTGTATGTTGAACAGACGAAAACTCTAATTCAGCATCAACAAGGTCTTGCGCAATAAAGCCAATATCTTTTCGGGTGCCCATTGATCCATCGCGCCTGTTCCAATCAAATGAAACTGGACGAACATAGTTAATAAAGTCTAGTCCGTATGGAATGTCTTGAATGTTTGTTTTATCGCGCTCATCAGATAGCGTTGATATGGAAGTGTCATTACATCTTAAAGTGCTAACTTGGTTATTGCCAAGGGTAAATTGCCCCCACGATGTACGACTATTTGGCTGGGCATAAGCTCCTATAGATGTGCAATATTGACCCTGCATGGTAGATGTGTAGTTACCAGCTTGGACACCTACATTAGTGCAATAATCATTATAGTAATTGTATCGCCCAGCGTTATATCCAATATTTACACTGTAATCAGTAGAGTTGCCCTCGTAGTTAGCATACGCTCCAACTGATGTATTAGACCGCCCATATTGCTCATATCTATTTGAATAATACCCAACAGCAACGTTTTCTAGGCCAGTTGAATAATAGCTATAAGAGTTTCTGCCGCCTATGCGAACATTGCGATCACCGCCACCCTCATAGCGTCCTGCATACTGGCCAATGTTTACGCAAAGATCAGATTGTCCAGTTGCGTTTTGCCCTGCGAAATAGCCCAAACTTATGGATGATGTACCGTTGCATTTTGCCCCATAGCCGATAGCCATTAAACTGCCAGCGTTATAATTTACGCCAGACCAACCTCCGATTATCACAGAGTATCCGCTGCTAACTAGACCTTGACCTGCTTGGTAACCTATAACAGTATCCTCTGAGCTCGTCGTCATGCTGTTGCCAGCAAGTGCGCCAACAACGGTACCCCCAAGTCCATCGCTTGAAGGGGCAGCATAATAGCCTAAAACAGTTTTGTAATTAGCGTCACTACTAGCGTTGAAATTAGCAAGACTTCCTATAAAAGTGCCATAATCAGTACCTGAAGCGTTAGTGCTATTAGAAGGGCCAGCACCAGTTCCAATCGCCGTATTATGATGGCCAGTAATTATACCCGCTAATGCATTATCCCCCACCGCAGTATTTGTATAACCATCTGTAAGGTTGTGCAAAGCCCGATTGCCAATAGGTACATTATCACCATACGCGCCAGTATCCTCTGGCCACTCACTCTGCCAGAGAACAACATCTTCATTGACCGCAGACAGAAATACAACAGCGCTTCCAGTTAAGCTAAGAAGCGATCCAGTGGAACTTTCTGTCAAGGTGCGCGTTAAAGTCGTGCCTGTCGCTGTGTAGGTTCCAGTGCCAATCTCCCAATCGTTACCATCCTCAATGGTGTAGCGAACAGTATCGCCATCAGCTACGCCGCCATCTGCAAACGTTTGGTAGCCTGTTTCAGCAGACCCAAGCGTAACTGTGCCTGTGCCTGTCGTCGCCGTGGCAACTTTAACGCGATTGGCTAACTTAACCATGTTTTACGCCTTATGCTGGATCAGGGATTTCTACGTCAAACGTAGCAACTGTGAATGTGTTGCCAGATACAACCGCCTGAGATGTCGTTAGAGAACCTGTGCAAAGCAGACGGCTCTCAGATACGTCTGTAATTGCGTAATGCGTTGCAGTACCTGAGCCTGTCACTGAGCCGTCTGAGATCGCTGCGCAGGCTGTCTTGCGGCCTGACGTATCACCGTCCTCTGGCGCACCAAACGACACTGAGGTGCTATTGCCTAGCGTGTAGGTGCTTGTCGCCTCTGCGTAAGTCGTAGGCTCCTGTGAGCAAATGTCTATGCGATCTGCCTCTAAGTCCAGCTTGGAAAGTGCCGCGTCTAGCACATAATCTGAAATGGTTGCCATGTCTTTCTCCTAGAATGTGTTGACCTGCATGCGCAAGCCTGAGCCGCCAAACTTGGCCTTTTCGTTGTTACTATTGATACCATCAATCGCACTTTGGTACAACGATGCCCAAACTGTCGTGCGCTGATCATCAACTAAGTAAGGCGCAGAGTGCATCAAAGCACCATACAAATACGCATCAGGAAAGTATTGCAAAATCCAGTTTGAGGTATTGCTGTCGTCTAGCGGTGTGGTGCGTGCGTAGTAATAAAGCTCACCTGTGTAAGCGCTGTCTGGCGTGGGCCAAACTTCAAGCTGACCTGCAATTACAGAGTAATACTTTGGTCTACCTGTCGTATCGGCACCGCCTCTGCGATAAGACTGCAGCGCTAATGGCGTAACCAGCTCAATGGGGCGCTCATCTACATCTAAGTGAAAGCGTACAGCTTCCATAAAGCCACTGGGCAACTGAGTATATCTTGCGTCGATTGCTGCTGTGCTGCGCTCTTCCATACGCCAGTGGCGCACTTTGCGATCCATGTCAGCCTCTGCAAGACTGATGAAATCAGGAATAACACTCGTAAGATCATCGCGGTTTAGCCAGTTGGCGATTGCGGTCTTTAGTTCTGCGTAGGTTGTAATAGCCATTACCACTTAACCTTATCTGCCCAATATGCGGCGCTCATCTTGCCCTTGGCAATGTTTTTAGCGTGCCTTGCCTTAAACGACTTAGCACGCTTTGTCATAGTCTTATCGCCCGTCTTGCCTTGCTGACCAAAGCGAATTGTCTTAACCTTATCGCCCTCTTTAGCCACAACTACGTGTGACTTAGTTTTATGGCTTGGAGTGCGCTTGGGCTTATTATAACCCGATACTCCAGCGCGGGCGAGGCGGGGGTCTTTAGGCATTAGTAAAGCGATCCTGCGTTTTGCACGTAAGTGCTGTAAACATCCATCAAGGTTTCTGAGTCTGCATTCTTGACGAAATCTGGATCATTTGCGTTAAGCGCGTCAATCATGTCAGCGTACATCTGCATGTTTAAACCACCAGCGCTTATGCCTCTGCCGCTATACTGCATTGGCTGAGCGAACGCATCTGCGCCAACAAACGCAAGGTCAAGCCCGCTAACTGGAAGCCCACGCTCACGTTTTTCAGCATTAGTCATTGCGTCATACTGCTCTCTAGTAACGCCAGCCATGTTTATGCGCATTTGAGCTTTGTTTGCCTCGTTTTGCGCAGCGCTACTTGCGCCTGTTGCAACAGGATTTTGGACATTTGCCATAACATTTTCAGCAGGCATGCCAAGCATACCACGACCACCATACTGCATGTCAGGCTTTGGCATTTGATATGTGCCGCGACCACCGTATTGCATTTCTGGTCTGGGTGGCGCAACGCCGCCAAACGGGTCTAACCCCATTTTGCGCTCTGCTTCGATCTCCATTGGTGTTTTTGCGCCACCAAATGCGCCCAATCCAACCTGACCTTCGTTTGCCGCCTGCGCAGCAAGCAGCCCTTGCTGCGAACCAAGCACATCAGGACGCGACATCGCGCCAGCAAATTCACCGCCACGACCAATGCCATAAATATCTTTAGAGTTGTAGTCGGTGCCTAACCCATCCTTACCATCCAAACGCGATGTAAGCGCGCCACCCTTAGCCATGTCCTCAAGCGTTTTTGTCACAGCCTTAGTCGCATTCGTGTCAGCAGCAATGCGCTCGACGTTATCCTGCGCCTCAAGCGGTTTGGCAAAGAGATTACCCAAGATAGAAAGCAAGCCCCCGCCCTCGAAGCGATCCCCAGATGCGCCAGCGCCACCACCGTCTAGCATATCCATCAAGCCAGTAAAACGCTTGCCTGCGCCTTCACGCCCGCCACGAATTGCATTCAGCGCGCCTAAACCAGCGAGTAATCCTAGTGCTGCTCCTGCTTTCATTTCTTTTTACCTTTTTTGCTTTTGCTCAGCTTTTTCAAGTCTGCGCCAGTAATTTTCTTGCGTGGTGGAGCCACTGCGGCTAACTTTTTTTGCTTTGGGCTATATTTAGAATACGGCATTAGGACTTCACCTGCTTTTCCCATTCATAACACTTAACCTGCTTGATTGTATACGTTGGATATTTCACCTGCAAAGATGGAACTCCGTTCTGCATAAAATCAGCAATGCATTCATTCTCATCAACATACGCAGGACCACCGACTGCAAAGCAGTAATTCTGAGCGCACAAAAGAACAAACGCGGTAAACATTACATCACTTCTTCACTTTCTTCTTAGCAGCTTTAGCCATTTACTTGCCATACTTCTTTTTCATGCACATACCAGCACGCTTACACGCGGCAGGTGTTGGGCAACCTTTACATGGTTTCATAGCTAACTCCTTTTGCTGCAAACGTATCACATTACGCTATTCCACGCAAATTCCTTCTAATTTCGCCACGCCAGCTAGAGAATGACCCAGATAACGCAGTTGCAGCATCACTCGCCATCGTCAAGCACAGCGCATCAGCCAAGTCAGGTGAAGCCAAGCCACGCTTGCGCATCTCATCTTTACTCTCAGCTTTCATCTTGCCTGAACTGGTAAAGCTGTAGCGAATGCTGGTTAGCTCTGCGATAAGTTGGTCATTCTTCGGTATCTTGCAAGAACGATCCTCAAGCCAACCTTTCGTCTTAAACCAAAGCTCACTTCTAAGGTTTAGATAGGTATCGCCCATGCTTGGCGCTTCAGCAACATTCACGCCGCGCACAGGCAGGCCAATCTCACGCAGGCGATCCACCACACCTGAGCCTACGCCAATACTATCGACAAGTATCTCTCTGGGCTGTCTGCTAGGCGATAACGCCTCATACTCAGCAACAACACGACCCACAGTCTGCATCAAGTCCAGCCCAGACCAAGCTCTAAGCTCAGTCACAATCGGACCCTGACGCTTACACAGCGCAGTTTTATCCTGCCCAAAGCGCGCTACATCCAAACCCCAGACCGCCTTGGTATCCTCATCAATCTGCACATCGCGGTGCGTGGCATTCTCCACAAGATGAAACGGGATAATCGTGTCATCGTCAGCAAGCGGAAATTCACCAAGCACACGAATGCGAAACGCATTGCTCTCCTCGCCATACCGCAAGCGCATCTCTTCAACAAACTCATCGCTCACCAGAGGGCTATCCACGCATGACCAACGGCGGGTCCACCAGCTATCTGCCATGCGCGTCTGGCTTTCGAAAAACGTACCACTGCTCCGCGTGGGGTTGCTCAGCATAATCGTAGTCGCGTTATGACCCGACATAGAGCCAGCCGCAGCCTCAAATACCTGCTCAGGTACACCAGAGGCTTCATCTACAACGAGCATAACATGCTCAGAGTGAACCCCAGCCAAGGCTTCTGGAGTTTCTGCTCTACTAGTACGTGCCGATATAAACATCTCAGACGGCGCAGACGTATGCTCCACACGGTCAGACTTGGTATTCAGTATGCTCTGCAAGCCCTCTGGAAGCTCGTTTATCCAGCGCTTTAACTCTGCAAACAGCGCATCAAAAAGCTGACTAGAAGTTGGCGCAGTTACAACAACTTTATTTGGGTAATGCATCAAAAAATACCATAGCATTGCCCACGATGCCGCTGTAGACTTACCAGTACCATGACCCGACCGAATGCTAATCTTGCGTTCGCCAGACGCAATCGCTTCCAGAAATTCTGCCTGATACGGCAATGGTTCTACGCCAAGCACCTCTTGCACAAATAAAGCAGGCTTCTTGCCGTACCGCTCAACAAAGTCCAGCATTGCGCTGTGGCTGTCGTCACTCATGGTCAATCACCTTAGCTTTCCGCAGCGCATCCAAATGTAAGTCACCAATGTTGATCTGAATGTTCTGCTGATTGCCGCTACCATAGCGCGCCTTATTAAAACTAGCAGCAATAAAGTTGCGCTGGTGGGCTAAGCCCTTGGCAATGCCAATATCAACCTGACTGACATACTGCAGGTTTTTATCCACAGCTTCATTATCAGGATTGCGTGCAGCCGCCTTCTCATCAGCACGCTCTTCCTTCAACTCAACAAGCTCCTGAAGAGCAAGAGCAGCCTGCACGTCAGCAACCTCAGCTTCAACCTCTTTTATCGCCTTGCCGTACTCTTCGTTCTTCATCAGGTTGCGCTGCAAATAACCACGATCTAACCCAAGCTCTTTCGCAATCATTGGAATGGTTTTGCCCGAAAGCAATTCCTGCTGCAAAGCTTCAGGGCCACCCCTTCTATCAAGGGCTGCAAGAGCAGCTTTCAACTTAGGCTTACCAGCCATACATAACTCCTAAATTAGCCTTGCGTGTACTGTACTAATACTAATAATAATACCTATAGGTATTTTATTATTATTATTAGTCCCAGCACTGTACCGATATTAGTATTACTTTGATAGATTTTCAAAGGCAAAATGAACGCTGCAGCCAGTGAGGAAGAAAGCGTCCATTAGGGAGGGGTTTGGACTAGAGGACTGCAGCGCTCGACAAAATGTGTAGCACAAATTTTTCTGTGTGGGAATGTATAATAATAACAGGGGTAGGGGTGGGGGTGTGACGGGGGGGGCTTTTGCAAGATTGCATACCGTTGCACTGGATTGTACTGCTCAGTATTGCAAGCGCCTGACCCAGTACAGTCAAGAACAATAGACACGCGAATGTTTCGCACGGTATTGCATTGTACTGATTTAGTACAATGAGAAACAATGCCCGCGCATTGCACTAAATTGTACACGGTTGCACAAAAACAGTACTGAGCAGTACAAAGGCTGTACGAATGTTTCACAATGTGCTATTCGCGCGCGCCCGTGCGCAACTCTGTGTTTCAATGTGCGTTGCGTCCAGCTTTGCACTCACTCTGCCAAATCCCGCACAATGAAATACCAAGCAAAACAATGGTATACCGCGCACCCACGCAAAACTGCCGCAAAACCAGAACAAAACGTGAAATACCTCTGAGAGGCCCAGAAACGCCCGCTGAGTGCAGGTAAATTTCTCGCAATGCTCAGGTCATAAAATGTCGTTACCCCTAATTTTGCTATCATCGCGATATATTTTGCCCATTGTTTGACATTCTCAGCCCTTTAGGGCTGCCCGTAAAAAACCTATCATTTAGATAACATTTTTAGTTGACGCCCTTTCCCGATCCATGCTATCAATTTGATAGGTTGAGAGATCGGGCATTGCCCCGCGCATGACACGCCCCGCCTCTCAGCTCAGGCCATATAGGCCGCACGACTTGTACGTTGTCGCCCGCTGTACCTGTGAGGAACCCCTAAATCAGATCATGGCCCGCAACGTGGTTTCAGGCGAATGTTTGTTTCTCTTCGATTGTATCGAGTGCAGCATTTCGATGCTGCATCACCATGCAATCAAACCAAAGAAAGGACACAGCATGAAAAATATCATCACACGCACAATGCACCGCGCAGCAAACCACGGTTCAATCGTTAACTACTACCTGATCCAATCAGGTGCCTTTGACTTACCTTACGGTGATGCTGGTGCAATGCAACGCGCCGCAGAGCGTGAAGGGCTGACCGTCACACAAAATGATGGTGAGCGCTTCTTGATCAACAACACGGCATGGATGACGCGACACGGTGTCATACGTGCAGTAAACACAAGCAACCTTTGATTTCATCTGGGGCAGTCTTTCGAGACTGCCTTCACATGCAATCAAACCAAAGAAAGGACACAGCATGACAAAGATGGAGACCATAACATTGGAATTGCCTGATTTCTGGGCCACTGCATTGTTTTACGATGACACAAGCGGATTTGAATATGAGGATGAAAAAGCGTTCCATGATTTTTGCCACTGGTCGGTTGAGACTTACGGTACGTCCGAACCAGTAGATATGGAAGAAGAACCACATTTCAGCAAGCATCACGATGCAACTCGTTTTGGCGTTTTGGCATGCGATATTCATCGCTACACGTTCATTGTTGGCAATGGCAATCCCACAACCAGCGCAAACGTGACGTTGGCGCATACAATTAAAAACTGATTTCATCTGGGGCAATGTCACGGCATTGCCTGCACATGCAATCAAACCAAAGAAAGGACACAGCATGAACTTACATATCAAAACCAAAAACAATCTTGAGCTTTTGCTTACTGAGCTTGAGGGCATTGGCGACTGTCGCCGCGATGATAACGCGCATGCAGACGCTGAGGATTGCTTTATCGCTTATGACATCTTGTCAGAGCGTTTAGAGAATTTCGCACCATTTACGATTGACCGCGCAGCGTTCCCCAACTTCGCCGCAGATATGGTTGAGATCGCCTTGGAAAATGCGATTGAGTTAGGCCACGGTTGGGATGACTGATTTCATCTGGGGCAATGTCACGGCATTGCCTGCACATGCAATCAAACCAAAGAAAGGACACAGCATGAAAATCAAAACAATCGCAAGCAATCTGACAGAATTGCAAATCAACGGCATGACCTTTGCCTTTTCATATTCAACACCTGTTGCGGGTTGGGATGACCAAGGCGCGTTTAAGACTGACACAAAGTTTAGTCCAACAACGTCAAAGCATATCAAGAAATATTTAGGCGATGCGTTCGGCGATGCGCGCGTTGTTCCGCAATCATTGATTGAGGGGTTGGCAAAATGATCAAGCAATTCATTGAGGCAGCAAAGCATGCCACCTTGTCAGATTGGCTAGGTGGCGTGGCAGTAATCATTATCACATTCGCGTTTTTATACGTGACACCATGAAAGGACACAGCATGACAGAGCTAGAAACCTACGACACAGAGCAAGCGCACAACATGTGGCACGATGGGCACGTTGTCTTTTGCGCTGCTGATCCTCTTGATCCTGACTACACGGTAGCAATCACAGAGGCCCACCAATTTGTTGACCTTGATGGTCATCTATTCATCATCGAACTGTAAGAAAGGACAGAGCATGACACTAACAGAAAAAATGCAGCGTTTGGTATCGCTTGACCGCGCTATGGAATACGCAGCGACAGAGGATAAATTTGTTTACGCCCTCGACACGTTGCGCCATGAATTAGATTTACGTTTGCCAATCAATCGCAAGATGACCGACGATATTGTTGAACAGTTCGAGGGCATGTTGGAGGCCGCGCTATGACCAACACAATCAGCAAAGCATTAGTAAACGCAGACGCGCTTGACCAAAAGTTGAGCGCAGCGATTACGCAGAACGGCGCAATGCAAACCAATATCAAGCGCGTGACCGTGCTTGACCATGCGGGCCGCGAGGTTGCTTGCGCCATTATCGAACGTCAAGCCAATGAGCTTGATGACATACTAAACAAAGCGCTTGCGGATGTTGAGCGCCTTGAATTGCAGCTACGTGAGTTGCTGCAGCAACAAAGCGACACAGAGCGCGCAGAACTAATTTTAACAGCGTTTAAATAAGAAAGGACACGCTATGACTAAACAAGATTACATCGACATGCTTGAGGGTATGCAGAGCCGCAACTTAGGTATGCGAGGTTTAACACCTGAGCAGCGCAAAGCATTGATAGAGGCGCAAGCCTCAGTCAACAGCATCATCGACAGCGTTAGCGATGGTTTCGAAATTCTGCTGAGCGATCTTAGAGAGCTAGATAACGCGCGGTGGGGTTTATACAACGCATTCAGCAGAACTGAGCCATGCGATCACCAAATAGAAAACATGCGAGAGCATGGCCTTGATTGGGATTTTGGCGCGGGTATCTGGTTTGAAATGTCAGACGACGACGATACAGCCGATGAATAATTGAAACAAACATTCGCCACAAAATGCCCCGCTCCTGCTAGTCAGGTTGCGGGGTTTTTTGTTTGTCCTGCAGTGAGTGCATATAAGCCACCACAGAGGGCGCTAACTGCTCGATCAGGTACATACCCTGCGAAACAGGTATTACCCCTATCAGGCGGCCCTCTGTGTGGACGTGAACGCCATCTGGATGCACGGTCCACACTATAGGTTTTCGATCTGCCATTTTCTTTCCTTGATTTGCGCAATTTCTGCCTCAGTCCAACGCGGCAAATCTGAGCGCAACCATTTGCGACGATTGGCAAGCCCTTCAAGCTCTTCTAGCGTGTGGATGCTTTGTAGGATTTTGTGCAGCGGCCTTGCCTTGGCCTCGCCCTCACCACGCAGCATTTTGACCACAGGTTCAGCTTGCCAAATGTCTTTGATCTGCATGCTATAATTGTTTTGGGTGATCTTTAGCCCATTTGACCCAAGCGTTTCACCTGCCCTAATTAGCTTTGCATCGCGCAGGAATGCTTGCTTGCCATACCCGCCACAAATCCAAACCTTAGAGCCATTTTTTAGAACACTGGTGAAAAGCAAAAAGTCGCATGCCTGTTTCCTTGTGTATTCTAAAATATTTACGTCAAAATGTGGCTCAGGCGGTACGCTACGCATTTTACTCTTTACGTCTACCTTCAAGCCCCACCACGTTTTAAAATCGTGGTTGTAGTCTCGCACCATTTCGCCGCCCACATATTCGCACGCTACAATCTCAGCAAGCGCGGCATGCGCATCCCTTTTACCTGCAGTAAGCGATCCAAGATGCTTCATATTCTTAGCTTGTTCTTTGGCTGCAGTTCTATGATCTTCAGTTGTCTCAATCTCAATCATAATTCGCCCCACTAATTTAATAATAATGCCTATAGGCATTTTATTATTATTATTAGTTGTTAGTGCGCGGCTAATATTTCGCTAATAAAACTAATATTTACCGCACCTAAGTCGTTGTTTTTGCTGCTAATGTCATTATTAGTCAGCGTCGAACGGGTCTTTCAGCATGCCATCCTTGTCAGTAAACCAAATTTGACCCTCATTTGCAGCAATATGACCACCCTCAAGCAAGCCATTTACCGCCTGTTTATAGGTTTGGCTTGGATTGGTTGCGCCCACCAATTTTCCCTTGAAGTGATCCTTGATGGTTTCCTCTGGGATGCACCAGAAGCGACCCGCGTCAGGCCATCCCGCACCTGCAGGGTTTGGCTTGCCGACACGCTCACCGCGCAACTGATAGAATACCTTTTTGAATAACAGTTGCTGCTTGCCAGTGATCTTTGTCTTGCGCTTTTGCTCCATCTCTTCGCCTGTGGCTTCGCGGATAGTACAGGTTGTGATGGGATCGCCGTCATCATCTTCGCCCATCGTTTGCGTTTCCAGAATAAAGTTGAACGATTTGCCCACTTCCATGTCGCGCTGTTTTGTTGCAACGGCTGTTCTGACGCTCATTTCTTCGTCAAGCGTTAGTTCGATCTCTGTATCTGCTGCCGCCTTTAGGCTTGACGCGCCACGCACGCCCTTCGATGCATCTTTTCCAGAGTGCGCCACCATCTGCACATGAATGCCAGTTTCTGCACGCAAAGAGTCGCAATTTGCGACGAATTGCGCCATTTCGCTATTGTCGTTTTCGTTTAGCTGCCCCTGTGTGGCACGGCTAATTGTATCGACCACGATCATGCGCACAGGTCCAAACTTCTTTGTCATCTCTTCCAAGATTGCTTTGACCCGCCCCATGTCCTCTTCGCTGTTGAACAGGTTAATAGGTGCAGCGCGCATCGCTAAGCGCACGTTTTTATGTTCTGGATATTTCTTGCGCAGCGCAGCAATACGCGCTTGCCATGACAGCCCGCCCTCAGTTTGCAGGTAAAGCACAGGCCCACCACGCACCTTATTGCCCTGCCAAGGTTCATTTGCAGCAACGTGCCACGCCATGTCTTGGCAGAAAAAAGTTTTGCCCACGTTTGACGCGCCATACACGATTGACATGCTATCGTCGCTCAACCATCCCTTGATAATGTAGTTT
>Ga0222715_10001499_pt1 | contig 22197 bp, 19 predicted proteins | sample C33_9DmetaG_FD_165056 | JGI IMG/M metagenome (GOLD analysis project Ga0222715, IMG submission 165056) | Estuarine water microbial communities from San Francisco Bay, California, United States - C33_9D | ecosystem: Environmental > Aquatic > Marine > Unclassified | place: USA: California... | reverse complement strand
CTCAAGAATAAACGAAAGTAAAATAGGTTTTGTGGTTATACGATATTCAGTAACTACATAATCAATCAGTTCATTTATAATTTCAGGAATATGAAAAATAAAATTGATTGCTTTACCTAAAATACCATCCATAGATTTAATGTAGTCTCCAAAAAAATAAAAAACCATAGATAACCCGACAAGAACAATGAATGTTAACAATAAAGTAACCCCCCAAGTGTAATAGCTAAAAATATTATTGTAATAAAAGAAATACCAAATAAAACTGGCTAAACTAATAACAAACAAAGAGTAAGGTATAAATTTTAATGATTGTAATTGTGAATAATCTGGTAAAATATCTTTTGAATATAATAAAATAAGGGTTAAAGGAACTATTAAAATAAGAGAATCATATAATTTATTATCAAAGAAGAGTTTATTATTTTCTGATAAATAATATAGTCCAATAGATGTGGATAATATTATAGTAAATAATAAAACAGTAAGTATATTTGATTTTATTGTTTCATACATTTATATAATTTATGAAGATTATATAAAATAGATATTTATAAATTTTCGATAGTTGTCTTCTTTCCATGACATTCTCTGCATAAAGCAACTAAATTATCAATATGATTACTTCCACCGTGTTCTAATCTTACTACATGGTCAACTTCAAACCATGCATTTAGTTGACTGCTACAGTCATTACAATTCCAATTTTGTCTAGATGCAACAAATTTTTTTTTCGTTTCACTTACAGAACGTTTTGTACCCTTTTTTCCTGAGTTCATAATTTTATTTTCAGCATTTTGATGAACAGGTAATACTGGTTGATTACCGTCATCTATATGATTATCATAAAAATTTTGTTTTGATGTGAAGTCTAAAATAGGTGATATAATATTAGTAGTATCGTTATCCAAAGGTAAATATTTAATATAATCATTGGATACAGTTACAATATCTTTCGCACGAAGTGGGTTCTTTTTTATTAATAAATAAATCATCAATGTTGCAAAAGTAACTCCACCCATTTGAAGATATTTTTTATTAATCATCATTAACTTGGTATATTTTCCATCAGTGTAAATATTTGCTAATATAAAACCAGCAATTAAAAATAGAATAATTTCGAATCTCATAATTAAAATATGATTAGATTTTTATCTTATTTGTAAGTTAGATATATGAAACCTATCAGTAGCAAAATAAAAAGAGAAATGATATAATGTTTTTTAATATGAAACCTTTCTGCTAAATGAACAGTTTTTGTTTTGTATAAATCTCTGTATCTTTTTAAAGCTTCTGGTAATCGTATTTGTTCTTTACCTAACATGTAATTAATCTTGTTATGCATAAAATGCACCCAACGTGTAAACGATTCTCGTGTGTCTAAATAGGGTGATACAGGATATTTATCAATTAAATGACTAAATTGATTACCAATTTTATCATGTGGAATAAAAAGAGGGAAATTTTGTATTAAATCATAATATTTTCTTTTTGTAACTTTATTGGGTGTTAATGGATATGATTCTGCAATCGTATGTAAAAAAAACCAATAATGAGGTCCCCAAATAGTAGGTTCAAAATTCATTCGTATAAGTATATAAAAACACCATAATATATTAATATAGAATAACCTAATTTAATGAATGAACAATATTGCAATAATTGTGGTAAACAAGGCCATTTATATAATCAATGTAAAATACCTATTACGAGCAGTGGTATAATCTCTTATCGTTATCATAATAATCAAATAGAATTTTTAATGATTCGAAGACGACATACATTAGGATTTATCGATTTTATGAGAGGTAAATATTCAATTAATGATAAGAATTATATAATAAATATGTTTAAACAAATGACTGTACATGAAAAAAATAATTTAAAAAGTATGACTTTTGAAGAATTATGGGCAGATATTTGGGGTGATGAAACTATTTCAATACAATATAAAAGCGAAGAAAATATATCAAAGGAAAAATTAATGGCTTTACGAAATGGTATTCATGTAAACAATGAACATTATTCAATTGATGATATTATTAAAATTAGTAATGATTATCCAATTTGGGAAGAAGCTGAATGGGGGTTTCCAAAAGGAAGACGTAATTTTAAAGAGAAAGATTATGATTGTGCTATTCGTGAATATTGTGAAGAATCTGGATATGCGAAGAAACATTTGTGTGTTTTACAGAATATTAGTCCATTTGAAGAAATATTTACAGGGTCGAATTATAAATCATACAAACACAAGTATTTTATAGCTTATCTTCCATATGATAATACGTTAATTATGGATAATTATGAAAAAGCCGAAGTGAGTAAAATTGGTTGGTATTCTATAGAAGATTGTTTAAAACTAATACGTAATTATAATGAAGAGAAAAAGAATGTATTAACAAAGGTATCATTTATTTTAAATAATTATTATACCTTACAAATTTAATTAAATTATAAATATTTTTATTTATAATTTAATCGGTTGTTTGTTTTTGTTTGTAAGAAAGACTACCATATTCATCACAGTAAAATAATGATTTATCTGTTTTACATTTTGGACATTTAGTATTCATTATATGTTCCATATATTCTTGTAAACAGTAAATATCAAAGAATGTTTTACATTTAATACATTTAACACCTGTACATACCTTTTTTTTACACATTAAACATCTTGTATCTTTTATAAAAATGTTACCCATAAATTATATTAAGTATATATATACATTGTATTAATATGGATAAACAAAATGATTTAATTAGTAATTTATCAAAAATAGAACCGTTAAAAATAGAAAATAAAAATTCAATATCAATAACCAACTTGTTACCTAAAAAAGAAGAAGAATGTGGTCCTGGAAAACGATGTAAAAAATTAGGAGATCGAAAACGTCGTTGTGATACTCGTACTTCACAAAACCCTCAAGGTACCAATATGTGTAAAGAATTAATTAATATATTGGTTACAAAAAATGGTAAAAGTACAATATTAGAAATACAAGATAGAAAAAAAACGTATAGACAAGATTTGTTAAATAATAATGTAAATAGAGTTGTTCAATTAAAAATATTAAAGGCAAAGCAATTAAATGATCTAATATTAGATTTAAAAAATAAATTAGATATAAAGCCCAAAGATAAAGGAAAATATTACTTCGGTGATTTAAAAGATGAATTAGTTGTTCAAATAATATATTTAGAACATGAAACAAAGAAAATAACGGATACTGTTGAAGCTACCGTTCAAGATACTGATGAAGATACCATTCAAGATACCATTCAAGATACCGTTCAAGATACCATTCAAGATACCATTCAAGATACCGTTCAAGATACCATTCAAGATACCATTCAAGATACCATTCAAGATACCATTCAAGAAGAAGTAACAGAACAAGATGATAGTGAAGTCGAAAAAATAAACAATAATGGATATAATGAAGATTTAAATGATAAAATAATAATCCCCGAAGAAACAATTCAACAAGAACCAGGATTATTAATGCCTCCAACAAATATTGATTCAAATGAATATAATAATTATCAATTTGATAAAGAAGAAATTGAATATAACAATGTAATTGATGATGAATATGATTTTCTATATCCCACATTAAACGACCCAAATTTTAATATAAAAATAGCCAAGCATAAAGAATTTAATGATCATAAATATGACGGAAAAATAATGAATATTAAAGAAAGATCGGAACAAGTATGTAAATTAGACTTTGAATTATTACCTCATCAAATATTTGTAAAAAATTTCTTATCATTTCAAACGCCATATAACGGTTTATTATTGTATCATGGATTAGGTACAGGTAAAACATGCAGTGCGATAGGTATTGCAGAAGAAATGAGACAATATATGAAACAGGTGAATTTGCAGCAAAAAATATTAATTATTGCATCCCCGAATGTTCAAAATAATTTCCGATTACAATTATTTGATGAAAATAAATTAAAATTAGAAAATGGTTTGTGGAATTTAAATACTTGTATAGGTACTGCAATATTAAACGAAATAAATCCAACACAATTGCAAGGATTAACAAAAGAAAAAGTAATCTCTCAAATAAATGTATTAATTAAACAATATTATTCCTTTAAAGGGTATAATGAATTTGCAAATTATATCAAGAAAAAAATTATGATAGACGAAGCCAGTAATTTAACTCTGGAAGAGAAAAAACAAATGGAAATAAATAATATTCAAGCAGTATTTAATAATCGGTTAATTATAATAGACGAGGTTCATAACATAAGACCATCTCAAGAAAATAAAGAAATAAAACGTTTATCCAATTTATTGCTTAAAATATGCAAACAGGCAAGTAATTTACGTTTATTATTATTAACAGCAACACCAATGTATAATAATTATAAGGAGATTATATGGATTACTAATTTATTGAATAGTGTAGATAAACGTAGTACAATTACTGAAGATATGGTATTCGACAAAGAAGGGAATTTTATACCAGAAAAAATAGATGAAGAAGGAAAAAAAACAGAAGGTGGAAAAGAATTATTAAAAAGAAAATTAATAGGTTATATTTCTTATGTGCGCGGCGAGAACCCATATACATTTCCATATCGTATTTATCCAAATGATTTTGCAAAAGAACAAGTATTAGATACTGAAAAATACTTTGAAACACAAATGAACAAAGTAAAAATAGAGGAACCATTAAAACATTTACCTATATACATGAATAGTATCGGAAATTATCAAAAATTGGTATACAATAATGTTATTTATAACTTAAATAATAAACAATTTGTAAAAAGAATGAAAGAGAAAGAGATAATAATGCCGAATTTTGAAAATATGGAAACATTTGGTTATACTTATTTAAGTGACCCTTTACAATCTTTGAATATTGTTTATCCAAATGATAGTTTTGATGTAAATAAAAATGATAATAATGAAGATATTATATCAAGTATGATAGGTAAGACCGGATTAATGAATATAGTAAGTCATGATACAATAACCAGTGATTATAATTTAAAATATAATTATGAATACAATAAGGACAACAATGATAATTATGAAGCTATTTTTCAAATGGAAAATTTATCAAAATATAGCAGTAAAATACATAATATATGTAATTCTATTTTGAATTCAGAAGGTATTGTAATGGTTTATTCTCAATATATAGACGGTGGGGTTGTTCCAATTGCATTAGCATTAGAAGAGTTAGGATTTAGTCGTTATGGTAGTGCTTCTTATACAAAGTCATTATTTAAAACACGCAAACCGCCAATACAGCCCATTGATTCATTAACAATGAAACCAAAAGAAGAGGGAAAACAGTTTCAACAAGCAAAATATGTAATGATAACTGGAGATAAATCATTTTCACCAAATAATTTGGAAGATATTCAATATGTAACTTCATCAAATAATAAAAATGGCGAGAATGTTAAAGTTATATTAATTTCCAAAGCAGCAAGTGAAGGATTAGATTTTAAAAATATTCGTCAATTACATATACTTGACCCTTGGTATAATACAAATAGAATAGAACAAACAATCGGAAGAGGTGTGCGTAATTTAAGTCATTGTGGTTTACCATTTGAAAAGAGAAATGTAGAAATTTATTTACATGGAACTGATACGGATACAAATGAAGAAACCGCTGATATGTATATATATCGTACAGCGGAACAGAAGGCAATACAAATAGGAAAAGTAACACGATTATTAAAGGAAGTATCAGTAGACTGTTTATTAAATATAGAACAAACCAATTTTACAGTTGATAAATTATTAACTGAAGTAGCAAATGAAAATATTGAGATTGAATTAGCTAGTAAACAAAAAATTCAATATAAAATAGGTGATGTACCTTATTCGAGTATGTGTGATTATATGGACAATTGTAATTATCAATGTAGTCCTTCTGCGAGTATTCGTGAAGATGATATTCTGAAAAATACATATAATGAAGATTTTGCAAAAATGAATTATTCAGCCATTGTAAAACGTATCCGAGAAAGTTTTAAAGATTATGCGTTTTTTACAAGAGATGATATTATTAATTTAATTCAAATCAATCGAACTTATCCAATTGAACATATAGATTTTGTTTTATCAAGATTTGTTGATAATAAGAATGAATATGTATTAGATAAACATAATCGAAAAGGTTATATTGTAAATAAAGAAGAATATTATGCGTTCCAACCGATGGAAATTAATAATGAAAAAATAACAATTTTTGAACGTATTAAACCAATAGAATATAAGCATAATCATTTGAATGTGGAAATAAAGAAAGAAGATAAACCAGATACAAAAATATCGAAAGCACTAACAAAGGAAACCATTGAACAAGATGATAAAGATATTAACGAAATATATAAAGAACTTCTTCAACAATTATACGATGAAATAAATCATTATAATACAGAAAGGAATAATGCTAATAAATTAATTATTTTAAGAAGTGAATTAAATGAAATAATAAACGAAGAGGATAGTAAAGAAAAAAGAAAAAAGTTATCTTTAAAACAAAAGGAAATTGTTAAGTATAACTTGCCCACGGGTGAAAGTAATTGGTATAAACATTTAGGTAGAGTACATAATGATTTAGTAGATGAACATATGTTGACGGAAAAGGATGTATTCCAATATTTGATTTATCATTTCATTGATTTGTTATCATTAGAGGAAAAAATGCTTTTGTTAACAAATACATTTAAAAATACTATGAATTCCCTTACTCAAGAAGAAACAATAATAAAACAATACTTTAATGAAAAAATAGTAGAATCTTCTATTCAACAACGAGGTATTGTTTTAGCCGATTTTCATGATGAAAAAAATAAAGAGAATATAAAAATCTTTGTTCAAGATATTTCTAGCCAAATGTGGCGTCTAGCAGAGAAGACTGAACGCGATGAATTAGAACATCAACTCCGTGAAGTAAATAATGTTGAAAAAAGTCAAATGAATGAATTTATTGGTTTGATGTTTATGTCTAAAACCAATCAAATAATGTTTAAATATAAAAATATGAACAAAAGAAGTTCGGGTGCATTGTGTACAGACTCTGGTAAAATAGAAATTAAAGATAGAATTAATATTGTTTTAAAAAATAATACATTTACCAAAAAGAAAGAATATACAGTAGAAGACATTGACTATATCTTACGTAATAGCTTATGTGTACTTTTAGAATTACTGTTACGACATTTTAATAATTATAGCGATAAGGTATGGTTTTTTGATTTAGAAAAAACAATTGTTAATGAGAAAAAATTATTCAATAAAAAATAAAAAATTGAAAATTTATTAATATAACTAATATTAATAAATAAGATAAACATATATTTTATAGTTCTATAGTAACATGTCGAATAAACGAGACAATAAAGTATATGGCGTATACGTTCCTTCAGTATTAACTTCCAAAGTTAGTTTACATATTACTGAAGTTGGACAAAATTTGAAGACTAGTTTACAAAATGTAATTTCTCAAAAGAATGAAGGTAAATGTATAGTCGAAGGTTATATTAAACCAAATTCAGTAAAGATAATTACTTATTCAAGCGGTGTTGTATGTGGTGAAATAATTACATTTGAAACTATGTATGAATGTATGGTAAGTCATCCTGTAGAAGGAATGCTAATTGAATGTGATGCAAAAACAATTACAAAGGCAGGTATTCATGCAGAAGTAGTAGATGATGAAGGAAATGTTCCAATTACTGTATTTATTGCTCGAGACCATCATTATACACAATCTTATTTCAACAATGTTAAAGAAAATACTACTATTAAGGTATCTGTAATTGGAATTCGTTTTGAATTAAATGACCCCTATATTTGTGCAATAGCAAAATTAATGGACAATCGTAATACTTCAGAAATAAATTATGACCGTTCCAGAAAAGAAGCAATTAATATATTAAATGATGAATAACAATAAAAACGTATTTATAAGTATATAAACAAAAAATTGAAAAAAAATGTATAAAATATATATTTCATCAAACAATCAATACAACATTACTAATTTAAAACATGTCGTCAAATGAAAATAGTGATAAACCATTTGACGTCTTCGCTGAATTGGCTCGCGATGCAAGGCGCTTATCTCGGGTAATGGAACCATTTACTCCAAATCCTCGTAGTAAGTTGAGTGAAGAAGAACAGTACTATTCATTTTACACCGGTGATGTGGACACTACTATTATCGATGGAGAGGAAGAAGAACAAGAAGAAGCAAATATTGCTAAAAAAACGGCAGCAATTGAGGAAGCTCTAACGGATGAGTAAAAAATTAGGTTTTAATATAGTAGATAAGTAGTAACATATAATTAAAAAACACTTTTTTAATTATACACCTTTGTTTACATAAATTCTCTCATTTCTAATTGTTTATAATCACGGTCTGATTGATTAGGAAGTTCTAATGGTATCACTAAAGTACTTTGATCTTTAATATATTTAAAATAACTTACTAAAGAACCGTGCACTTGGGGAATAATATAACCCAATACAAGTTGATTTAATCGTTCAATTTCACTGGTAATGTTATTTTGATTTTCAGCGTATTGAATATAAATATTTCTCATAATAATTTTAATATTATCGATATTTTGCGGTGGAATGATGTGTTCTTTATTGGTTTTTGCATAAATACCAGCGCGAATACCATTTTGGACAATTTGGATATTTGCTTTTGAAAAATACAAATTGGATAATTCACTTTCTTCATATACGCCATTTAAAGCTTCTCTATATTCAGATGTTTTATTTTTTACAGCAACCCGTTCTTGCATTTTAAATAATATTTCAGGAGATGGTTCTTCTAACAAGTTAACACGTCCGTTTATTTTTTCATAATCTAATATTTGATTGTCGTTATTTATAGTTACTGGAATAATTTTAGACATTATATAAACTTACATAAGAAATAAATATTTGTATAATACTAAATATATTTAGCTTCTAAAATATATAATAATATTATATATGGATAATTTCTATTTAATTGTGATTACTATAGCTGTATTAGTATTAATTGTAATATTAACATATTTAGGTATAATTATGAATAGTCAAAAGAATACTTCTATGGAATTTCCAACAACAGAACCTCAATCTTGCCCTGACTATTGGGAAAGCGCCAAAAATGACGATAAAAAGACTATATGCGTTGTACCTACTAATGATGTTAATATTGGTGATTTATTAGATACATCTGAAGAAGGAAAAACCAATTTAGAAGATACTGTTGGTTATAATGAAAATGATATCATTAAGACAATTGATTTTAATGATGAAAGTGAATGGTCGATTTGTAATAAAAAGAAATGGGCGTTAAAGAATAAAATATATTGGAATGGCGTGGCTGAATATAGCAAATGTTAATTTATTATAACTATTTAATATTAGTTATAATATATATAGAATGAATTATTATCGAATTGTATTAACCATAGCAGTTATATTTTTATTAATTGTATTTACTTACTTTTGGTGGTTTTATCCTAAATTTAATACAGTATTTCCTCCCCGTAAAGCTACATGTCCTGATTATTGGATAGCTAAATATAATAAAGACGATAAAGAAATATGTATTCCACCCAAAAATGAAAAAAATATGGGAAAATTATTGGATCCATCCAAAGAAAATATAAATTATGAAAAGTATTTAACAGATAACGAGATTGATTATTTATCAAATGATAGAAATACAGTATGGAACCATTATGTAAATACAGGTAAAAACAATAATCTGAAGGTCCATTTTAATGGAGTTGATAATGTTCCCGGATATGGTACTGAAAATAGTATTCATTTTGTTGATTTTAATAATCATTCATGGGATAATGATATCTATTCCAAAGATTGTAATCAAAAAATTTGGAGTAAAAAATATAATATTGAATGGGAAGGGATTTCCAATTTTAATAAAAAATGTATTAGTTCGATGTAAATGAAATTACATTCGGGTTTTCGGCTAAGTTATATTCTAATTTATTTAATAAAATTGGATAATTAAATATATGACCAATTTTATCTTTTTCTTTGTTATCCTTAGCAAACATTTTACGTTCTTCATTAATATCATTTTTTAACATATGTATATTACGCATTTTAGGTATGATTTTGGTAATTTGCATATCAACAGCATTTTTTAATATTTCTTTGTTTTCAGTTTTCTTATATTCATCTAATAATTGTGTAATATCATCTTTTAATAAAAATACATCATTTTTTAATGCATTTATTTTATCTTGAGTTTCTTTTTTATTCAATAATTCATCGTGCATTTTTTTTATATAATTATAATTATTCATTTCTTCATTATAAGCAGTGATTTGATTTTTAAATAAAGAAACTGAATCATCCTCACTTACATAACCAAATAGATTATCTAATTTTTGTTCTATTATAATATTTTTTATATCATGTAAACTATCTTGTGCATCAATTAATACGTTTTCTATATGGGTAAATTGTCCATTGTATATTTCAATTTTAAGGTCACATGGGTTTTGTGAATCTCCACAAATAGCAATATATCGATTATCTTTCATACTAAAAATAGTATTAACCATTCTTTTACATCGAATACATTCATATTTCATAAAAGCTATTTTTTTTTGAGATTTCCGTTTGTTATTTTTATCATATACTTGTTTCATAGCTTTTTTCATTTTATTTTCATATTTATTTTTTAATGAAAAATATTTATCTACCGTATCATAATAATCATTATCTTCTTCTTTTTCTGCAGTTATTAATTCATTTAAATTATCTGCTTCAATATTACGAAATTCAATTGAAGGAGTATTTTCCATTTTAAATTCTATCAAATCTTCCGGTAAATTTTCAATCACTGTAATGTTATTATTTGATATATGTAATTTCTTAAGACTGGTTAATTCAGTTAAATTCAATCTTTCTAATTTATTATAATCACACTTTAATTCAGTAATGGTTGAAGGTAGGTTCTCAAGACTACGTATATTATTATTTTGAATGTCTAATATAGTTAAGTTTTTAATATGAGAAACGTCTATTTCTGATAAATAATTATTATTAATAGTAATGTTAATAAGAGAACTTGGTAATGATTTAATCGATACAATTAAGTTACGTTTACAAATAAATGTATTTAATCCTTTGGGTAAATTAGTAATATCGGTTATATTTCCCTCGGGGATAATAATCGTATCGATTCCACGAAATCCCATATCAAACAATACAGAAAAATCCAAATCACCATGTAAAGAATTCGAAAATTCTAAAGTGGATATTTTTTTATTCATATCTTCTAAAAGGTCAATCAATCTTTGTTGAGCTGTGTTATCAGTAAATAAAATTTTTTCTCTTTCTTGTGTAATAAAATCCATGAATGTAATATATATAATATATCTTATAAAAAGTTATTATAATAAATGTAATAACTTTTTAATATTGAAAGGGTAAATTCATAATATTAGTATAACAATTTTCCTGTTTTGCTTTATCTTGTTCTTTAAAATAACGTATTTTTGATAAAACCATTTCTTGGTCTTTAATCATTTGTTGTTGTTTTTCATAATCTGAAATTTTATTTTTGGAACAAGAATACAATATAAAGTATGCTATAATAACAAACAATAAAAATATACCAATATTAAGTGCATAATAATACATATTTATACGAGTATTATGACAATGCTGTAAATTATTAAATATATAGTTTTTGGTAGAAGTTTCAATTAAATTCGGGATCATTTTATTTTATAATATAATGATTTATTTTAAGTATATGCTAAATAACTTAATACAATTACATAAGAAAGAATACCTAATATTATTGATACTAACCAAATAGGTATTATAGTTTTATGTCTAAAACCAACTCCAAATTCACGAAATACTCCTTTATCGTCATAGATTAACCCGGGTTGCATATTATGTATGATGGATATTAAGACTAAAAATAAAATGATAGCACTATTTACTTTATTTTTATAAACAAATTCTTTCATTTTTTATAATTATAATACAGTTATAAAAAATTATTCATAATAAAATACATTTATTCGTCCATTTCTTGGTCTTCTTCATAGAAAGCACCATCCGTAAAATTAGTCCCTAAATGATTAATATCAATAGCTTCTATCGCTTCATCATCATTACTATCAACTTGATTTATGTCTACTTCAGTATTAACTTCATCGATATTTTCATTCTCAAATCCATCTTGATCATATGTTTTCTTATCATATTGAAAAATACTTTTTTGAAGACCAATATTCCAACGGCCTAATTTATATTTCTTTAAAGTATCTTCTACTTTACGGCGTTCAGGTTTCATATTATCAAAATAGGAGAATATACGTTCCTTTTCGGATTCTCTTGCGCGATTAACCCTTTTCATAATATCTTCATAAGTTGTATCAATGAGTTCTTTTGTTTGTGTTTCAATATTTAAGTAAGCAAACAACAAAGAGCAAATACGATTTTTCAATTCAAATTTGGTTCCTTGTAATATTTGAATTTCCTGTAATTCTATGTACTCATTTGCTGTATTTTCAGTTAAACTATTATCAGAATAAGTAAAATTACTTTCATCATTTTGATTCGCTAATTGATTTATTCTTTGTTCTTTATTTTCAATTAAATCTAATTGTATTAACTGTGAATCATCTGTTAAACTAATATATTCATACAATACTGAGTAAACACAATGAGTATATAATAAATATAAGGAACTTTTATCAAATAAACAGTGAAAATTATGTTGATGTTTTTCATTATCCGTTTTGATTTCTTTGGTTAATTCTGTATAAATAGGGATATTAGAAGCAAAATAATAAATATCTTTTAATTTTAATTTAATTTGTTGTAATAATTCCATAATAGTTTGGTCACCATTAAATTGTCTTAATTTTTTGAAATATGTATCATTAAAATCTATTAAATCTTCTTGATGTTTTGGATGGAAATCCCAATGTTTTGGAACCTTTCTTTCTAATATATTTTCTTTTTGTAATGCATTTGGATATGTTCTACATAAGGATTGTAATGCATTCAATATAAATGTAATATAAGTATGTAAACCTTCATTGTATACATGACATTTGTTATTTTTATCATTGTCTTCTAATTTCCATTTATTAATTTTTGATAAAAATTGTACAATACTATTGTATTCTTTATCAGACACATGAGAACCATGTCTTTTAAAGAAGGTTAAAATATCATCTAACATTTTTGTATTGGATTTATCCAAATAATTGATTAAATCTTTTAACCCATCAGAATGCGTATTGGATAATGAACGAGGTTTATATTCTCCTGTTACCTTTTTCAGTAATTGTATTAAAGGGGGTGATAATATATTTGTATCATCATTTTCTATTTTATCAATGATATCATTAAAAGCATCAATTTGTTTGTATTCAATAGCATGGTCTAATTCAACTTTATTTTTATTATAAATAATTTTAAGTAAACTATTATAATCAGTAACATTAAAATTTTTTCCATTTTTCTTTAAGAATTCGATTTTTTCTTCAATAGACCAATTCTTAGAATAATTAGCAGGTTTTGTATCGCAGATTTTATGTAAATAACTGGGTATAGGTAAATCACGATCAAAATTACAATAATAAATGATAGCACCATAAATATTTTCCATTAATTGCCCTTTAGGTATCTCAGGATAATTAATGTTTGTAGGAATAGTATGATAAAAGAAAGGAGCGGTTGATAATAATTTAACGTCTTTTAATAATTTTGAATTGCTTTTAACTTTAGTTATGTAATTCAGAATATTATTATCAATGCTACTGAAATATAAAACCGGATTTGTACTATCTAAATTGTTATTACAACAAGCGTTTTCTAAAAAGGGTACTAATCCAGAAGTTTTTAATAATAAATCATTATCTTTTACAATCTTATTAATTGTTTCCATAATTCCAAAACTAATTTCTCGTTGTTTTACCTTAACTATGTTAATTAATTCATGTTGTTTTTTATCACCAGTTTTAATAGCATCTTCTAGTATATTTTGAAAACCATTTGCTACGTTTTGAAGACGATTTACAATAGTATAAGGAATTAATGGTGGACTAAACAATTTCCATTTTGAAATCGTATGGTCAGATGGAATATCAATATCAGGGTTCATCGTTAAATATTGTTCTTTACGATGGTATAAATCTTTCACTTCTTCTTGGTCTACAATAAAGTCAATTATTGATTTTAATTTGATAGACATTTTTTCTTTGTCGGCCTTTTTGATAGCATTCCATGGCGAAACTTGTGTATTTATTTTGGATAACATACAAGCAATGTATTGAATACTACTTAAATCTTCTACACCTCGTAATGGATAACCGTTAAATGATTTTATACAGCTATATACAGTTCGTTTTGAACTAATAGTAGGAATAGCGGTTTGAATAGATATTAAAAACATGGAAGATACTATTAAAATAATCATTTCATTACGATATTTATCATAACTACTTAATGATTTTTTTGTTTTTTGTTTATCTTTTTCAAGCTTTTCATTGTATTTCTTTTCACTTAGTATTTTTTTACGAATAATATTGTTCGATGATGTTAAAACAAAAGTTTCTATATTTTCAACATTAATATCAGTAATATCACATAATTTTGTTAATATGGAATATATCAATTCATTTGTTTCATCTTCAAAAATTTTGATTTTTGATTTCTTTGCGTTTTCCATAATTGTATTACCTAAGTCATTTTCTAAAATACTGTGTGATGTAATTTTAAAACCGGATTCATCATACCCTTCTTCTGCACTAAAATCTATTTTTCGTAAAACAAATCCACTATGTTTATCTACTATGCAGTCACCATCATCACTTAATACACCATATTGTCTACATATTTCTGCTAATTTATCGTTATAATCTTCACCTAATGTAAATGATTTTGCTAACTGATAGATTGAATTAGGTAATAAGGGGGTATTTGTATCAATACAATACTTCCAATTTTGATTTTCATCTAAGTTATCTACTAATGGTTCTCGACAATATTTTTCAACAAACAAACATATATCTTTTTGTTTCTTTACAAAATCATCTTGGCCAAATATTAAATCACGTAAATGTAAATGTGGGGATAAAAATACATCTGTATCAGATACAAGTTTACTTAATTCATAAGCAATATTATTTGCCTTGTTTGTTTTCACTTCTAATAGATTATTTTGTTTTTTCAACATTTTTAGATAATGGTCCAAGTCTTTTTCTAGTTTTGCTTCTATTTCTTCTACCGAAAAGGTGTAACGTTTATTAAATTCATTCAATAATGATTTTTTGCTCATACTTAGATTACGTTCAATATTTTCATCATTCGTTTCGCATGTATTATTTACTGGATTTTTAATACATTTATTTTTCAAATTACAAAAAATAGTATTGGTATCAATAAAATCAACATCATCGATTGAGTCATCTTTTATCCAAGTATTATTTAATCTACGATAATAAATTTTTTTAGCTCTTGCGGTTGCTTCTAGTTCAATATTTTGCTTTTCTTCTTCAGATAAAGACGTTTCGTTAATTTCTTTTATTAACTTTGGTTTAATTTCTAGCATTGCATACTCACCATCTTTTATTTTCTTTTTGTTCGCGATTAATGTTTTTGTTAATTCTTCGGCAGATTCTTGTGACGTATTATGTTTTTGTATTAAATTTTCCTTTAAAAATCCGAAAAATATATCCGCACTCATCGTTTTTCGTTCAGATGCATATTTTTCTAATATATCATAAGGTGTATCGTCTAATTTTTCATCATAGTATAATTCTTCAGCATTGTTATCATCAGTTAATTCTTTGATAGAATCGTATTTTTTCGCCAAATAGCGAGTACTGCAATCTTTTGAAGAAACCTTTTCGTAATCGTCATCTTCAATATTGGGTTCCATGAGGACACCTAATATATTTTCAGGGGTAACTAATGAAACTAATATAGATGAAATAATAGTATTGTATAGTTTACCATTATCGTGTTTCATAATTTGGTTTAATGTTTCATGACTATTTATATTGACTTCCTTGTTATGATACAATATTTTATAATGTTTAAAAAATGCATCTGCGATTTCTGTTTCTTTTTCATTAATTAAATGTAATATATTATTTTTATGGTTACTTGTATCATGAGATGTATTATTTTTAATCATTAAAAAATCCTTGTATTTTGATTCATATTGGATTTTATAATTTTTGATTTGTTCCTTTACAAAATAACGAATATCATTATATTGTTTATAAGAAATATCACTTGAATAAACGGAAAATGGCTCTAAGTTTTGTAGATAATTATGAAAAGATAATTTATTAGTAGCATATTTATTAATCAAACGAATTAAGATTTTGGTTTTTGGTATAATTGTTTCTAAAAATTTTGTATATCTATCATCATCCAATATATTTTCGTCTAATAAAAATTCATGGAAATTAGAAAATATATCTTTTTCGGTATCCTTTTCTAATTTTTCATAATCAAATTCTTTGGATAAATCATCAATAACATGGGGTACTATATCTGGATTGTTTTTGAAAATATAGGATAATATTAGTTTATTATGATGTAAATTCACCTTTTCTATTAATTTGGTATTCGGTAAATCTATTTTTGAATATTGTATTATTGGTTCAGGTAACATTAAATAAGACTTAATACACATTTCATCGTTATCTGTTAAATGCACTTTTTTGTATAATTTTTTACCACTATTTAATACTTCTTCTTTCATGCGTTTTTCACTTAAATTATAACGTTGAATAACAAATTGTTGTCGGTGTAATTTTTCATTCTTGATAACAGTGCTATAAAAATCACCAAAATTATCAATTATTGCGTCCAAATTAGTATTTACATTTTTGATATGCAAACAATTGTTATTATATGTTTCAAATGGATTTAATGCATCGTTTAATTGTTTTTGAGCATTTAAATAATCAATACTATTTAAGTTTTTATATTGGTCTTGAATATTAGTAATACCATTTACTAAGTTACTATTTGAATCTCCTTCATAATCTATACCATTACTTGTAATATCATAAAATCGTTTTTTGTTTTGTACAACTGGAATTAACCATTTGATGTTATGTGAAATATTTTGCAATTGTGCGATTAATGGTTTATGATATGCTGTTAATTTTTTAAAATCATATGCATTAGAATTGCTATCAATCAGAGAGAATTTTTCACGTAATTGTTTAAAACGTTCTATTAAATTATGAATATTATTCATCACTTTATCCGTTCTTTTATGATTAGGAATTGTTGATAGTAATTCATCCATTAAATCATTTACCTGTGCATCAATGCTATAACGTTGTTCACTAATTGGTATTTCAACCGCTTGTTTGAATTCTTCCAATTCTTCACCAAACACTAGTGTATTCGCATTTACATATAAATCATTTAATGTTTCACGTATATTTTCTTCTACCAAATTATTTTCGGGTATGTTGATAATTGATTCATTGGTTTCAGTAAATTCCATAGAGGCTTCTGGTGGGGTAAATACATCTATTTCAGACTCGACCGATTCTGAACTATTTTTTGTAGCGGAAATCATAGTAGGTTTTTGACGAATAACTATTTTTTCAATAGGTATATTATTCGGTAAACCTTTATAAGCGAAATCTAAATAAATCGCTTTTCTATCTGGATAAGTCATTACTTCAATCATATCATCTTCTATATCTGTTATTTCACCTGTAATAATAATAGGAATATCACCAGTAAAATGAATATTCACCCATTTATTTGGTATTAAATTATTCTGACGTGCGAAACCTTTTTCCTTACTTCTATCCAAAATATTAATTTGTGTAATCGATTCATCAGATAAAAACCCATCAATTGTAAAGTTAATATTATACACTTCATTATAAGAAATGTTCATTAACTCCATATATTCTTGATCAATGTATTTGATAATAAACGTTTTTTCATGGTAACTATTATTATTAGGCGATAGTATTTCTATAATATCTCCTAATTCTAATGTAATAGAACCATTTTGTGAATCATCATTTAAATTAATTTGTGTATCCATTATTATATAAAATATATATTATGTATCTAAATTATATTTACGAAAATTGTCTAATTATTTACAATAACATATAACAAGTATATTTATATGTTATTCATTATTTGAATAAATAAACAAAATATGTAGTAAGCATAATAAGTAAACCACCCCATAAAGTATCTATAATACCCACGGTCCAACTATAATTTTTTAATAAAGCTAAATTTGTAAAGTCATAAACACCGTATATTACTATTCCAAATAAGAAAGCATCCATTAATGAACGATTGTCCTTTAAAATAAAATAATTTAATCCAAAAATTAGAAGTGCATAACATAATAAAGCAGGTAATATTTGCAATTTCATTTCACTTTTTTGTATGGAAAAAATCATTTTTTTATAATAAGGGCTAATTATATGTAAATATACATAATCTATGACTAATAGAATAATACCGGATAAAATAACCTCTTTTGAAAACATTATATAGTATACTTCTAAATTATTATTTGAATATTATATAATGTATTAAAGATTTGTTAATATAAATAAGTAATTAAACTGATGACTAACACAAAACACTTTTATTCAATCAAAAATAAAGATATGAAAGTGGTTGTACGAGAAAAAAAATATATTAAACATGAGGTAAACTATTTAATTTACAATTGCGACCCAAATTATATTTGTTATAATGATTATAACAGTAGGTTATTTCGGTCAGTAGTTTTCTCTGAACCTGAAAATAAAATTATTAGTTTTTCACCACCCAAATCATTATCATATGAATCATTTCGTAATCATTATCCAGAATTAAATGAAAATATTGTAATTAATGATTATATTGAAGGTATTATGTTTCATTTATTTTATGATAAACGAATACATTGTTGGGAATTATCTTATAAAAAAAGTATAAGTTATAATGAAAATTTTCGAAGAATATTAATTAACATATTATCCGGCGGTGTAAATACTCGTTTAAATGATATCCATTTTTTATCTTACTTACCTAAAAACGCTTCTTATAATTTAATACTTTCTCATGATAATATTTACTTAATTTCAGTTTATTATATTCATGATACACAAGAAAAGAATGTTCAATTTATTCCCAACTATGTTTATAAAGAATGGGATATTTTTAAAGATAAAAATTGTATTATACAATTTCCTGTACAATATTATTTTACAAGTTATGAAAATTTATATGATAATATAAATGCAATTAAATGTACGTTATGTTCAAAACTCGTTTTAACAAACAATGAGACCGGAGATATATCTTCTTTATCTTCAAATGAATATATACAACAAAGTTTAACATGTAATATTGAACCCAATGTAGAATATTTATATATTTGTTTAGAAAGAGTATCGCAAACACATAACTATTTAAATAATTTCTCTCATTTTCGCAGACACTTTTCTAAAATAAAAAATAAGTATGAAGAATTTATTAATTCTATTTATAAATATTATATCCAATATTATATTTTAAAAAATCATTATATACCGTATTTTTATCTATCCCATATTCATAAAATACATTCAACAATTTATATACCAAATATTAAAACAAATAAAACAAAAATTACAAAAAAGAGCATCAAAGATTATTTTCATCAAATTCATCCTCGTGAATTATTATTTTTATTACAACAATGGATTAAATAATTTCATATATAATATTTTTTTATTATTTATATATGAAATAAAATTTATAGTTGGTTATAAACCATAGATAGCTTACTTAATTTTTGAACGTATTGAGCACAATGCCCTTGATTTACAGAATCCATAGTAGAGATAGGACCACGAACCTTATCGATTAATTTCAAGATTTCTTCTGTATTGTTACCAAGTTTTGCTACATCATCAGCATAATTTTTATTAAAGAAAAAACGAATATCACCTGCATCAATAACATCTTTATAGGGTGCATATACTACGGGATACCACATTTTAATCATTAGCGAAGGGTTCATTTTTTTAATAGTATCAAAAGATGTTTGAGCTTTCGCAATATCTTTATTATCAGGATAAATATTAATAATATCCTTAATAAAGTCAAAAAACAAATTATTAAAAGCTCTAGATAAAGTAGATTTATCACTCATTGATATATACAAAATAATATATTTTTTATATTATTTTACGGTATATTTTATTTAATTTATACTAAAGTTTATTTCAGGCGGAATAGATTTATTCATATTTACATCATCCATTCTTTGTTGTTGTATACTATCTAAAGTAACGTCTGATGAAATTTTATCTGGTTTATAATCATCTGGAGGTGTTTGAATTAATTGTAAATCATTATCAACAGCTACATAATTATGCAAATCACGATTTCCACTATTACCTTTTGCACTTAATTCATCAGGAGACAAATTATAATTAGTAAATTGTTCTGATAATACATTGGTTCCGCCGGTAGAAACACCTAAATGAAATCCGGATGGTTCGCCACCCCCTCGATGAGCTTTATTATTAATTTCTTTTATATCTGTATGGAAATGTTTAACTATATCACTTCCTAAAATAGTTTGAAAATTTTTATTCACTAATAATAAACAAGGTACACTTTTAATGTTTGGTGGTAAAATAACTTTCGAACCATTCTCTAAAATTATTTTCATTTGATTTGTAGCTGGATCTAATTTGCGTTTATCAATGCAAATAAAACTTACTTTTTTTGATAAATTACTTTTCACCAATGTTTGTAGGACACTTTGACTATGTTTGCAATAGTTACTATAATATAAAATATCCATCTTATATTATAAATAAATAAAGGTTTTATGATTTAAACGGAATTAGTTTTTGCACATAGTGTACAATAATCTGTTTTGGAAATAGAAAATAGCATAACCAACGGCAACAGCTAAAGCACTTAAGTAGAAATCAAATGATTTTCTCTTGTAAAGACCAAAACTCAGCGTAGATAACATAAGAGTGGCTAAAAGAACAAAACCAACCATAGAAAGAAGTAAGAAATAATCACAGAATTTTTGGTCTAAAGGGCCAAAGAAGAGTTCAAATAGATCGTCCATTTATAGTTTATAACTAGATAATTTTTACTAAATAACTTTTAAAATTATTATATAAAAATATACTAATATTTATATACAAAATGGATAATTCTCTTATCTGGAATTTAATTGATAAATATTTTGAAAACAATCCACAAACTTTAGTAAGACACCATATTGATTCTTATGATGACTTTTTTAAGAAGGGTATTTTCCAAATATTCAAGGAAAAGAATCCATTACGAATTGATACACGTTTTGATACTTCCATAAAAGAATATCGTTCACAATGTGTTATGTACTTTGGTGGTAAAAATGCAGATAAAATTTATTTCGGAAAACCGGTTATCTATGATGATAATAATAGTCATTACATGTACCCGAATGAAGCCAGATTACGAAATATGACTTATGGGATGACTGTTCATTATGATATAGAAATTGATTTTATTACGATTTTAGAAGATAATGAACTGCCTGATATTGTTAGTGGTGGTACCAATTTTGATTTAGATGATGATAAATATGAAGACGAAGAAACTATTAGCGGTGGTGGTCAACGTAAAGGTCGCAAAAAGCTTACTGATTTAACACCTACTGAAACTGCATTGTTTAGAGAAGCAACTGAAACTTCGATGGTTAATCCGAATACACAATTAATCACGAAGACATTAAACAAGGTATATTTGGGTAAATTTCCTATCATGGTTCAATCTAACTTTTGTATTTTAAATGGATTACCCAAAGAGGTCAGATATAATATGGGTGAATGTAATAATGACTTAGGTGGTTACTTTATTATTGATGGAAAAGAAAAAACAGTTGTTCCACAAGAAAAATTTGGCGATAATATGCTTTATGTACGTAAGTTAATTAAAGAAGATATAGATGAAGAAGAAACAGAATTGGAATATTTGTATTCTGCTGAAATTAAATCAGTTTCTGAAAATATATCCAAGCCTCGTCGTACTTTGTCTGTAAATATTGTTGCACCCAATATCAAATTTTCAAATAAGAATATAGTAGTAAATATTCCCAATGTAAGAAAACCCGTTCCATTATTTATTGTATTCCGTGCACTGGGTATATT
>Ga0222715_10001494_pt1 | contig 22250 bp, 27 predicted proteins | sample C33_9DmetaG_FD_165056 | JGI IMG/M metagenome (GOLD analysis project Ga0222715, IMG submission 165056) | Estuarine water microbial communities from San Francisco Bay, California, United States - C33_9D | ecosystem: Environmental > Aquatic > Marine > Unclassified | place: USA: California... | reverse complement strand
ATGCAGTCTTATCACGAGCACATCGAGTTAGGCACTATGGGTGACTATAAAGAAGCCAGAAAACTATACAAAGACTTCAACAAGGGCAAGAATTGGTTCATTGAGAACAATATCAGAGCCTATATGGACTTGATTGACTGATGAGTGGCAGAGATTGGAGCCCTCTCAAGGAAATCAAGCTAATTGACACTGCGGTAGAGCTGAAAAGAGTGACTAGGCTCTACCAAGATGCTGATTTTGAGGATAATCACCGCTTAGTTACAGTTTACGGACGAAAAGCTAGGCATTTACAGACTCTGGTTGATTCTGGAGTCGAATACACTGTTAATTTTTAGGAGATATTATGGAAATAAGCGTATATGCAAGCGATGTTAAGGATTTAGACGAAGAACTCGACAGGAAATTCAATATAAAACAAGAGTACGGAGAGTTAATCTTTAGAAAAGACGGGAGATTACACCCACAGGCAGATTATCTGGCTCAAGGTGGCTATTATGTTGACCCTCAGAGTTATTTAGGTATAATGCAGGACTTACAACATCAAATTCTTTGGCTCCAAGAAGAACAGAGAGCACAAGAACATTATATTAAAGAGTTACAAGAGAAATTAAATAACGATGGGTGGAACACGAAATGAATCCTAACTATAATATGAATGTCTACAAGCAGGCATTAGAAATAAACAGGGACCTCAAGCGTAAGAACGACAAGCTAGAGGAGAAAATTAAAGAACTTGAAGAGCAGGTTCAGGTAGAAATAAAAATAATAGAGGAGTTAGTAAATGCACAAGAAACCACTGATAAGTAGATTGGCTGAGATATATGAAGACCAGAAGTACACATATTTTGTGACTGACGGTGAAGGCAACTGTGTGGCTAAAGGTATGACAGAGATTGATGCTAGAATACACTCTATGAAAGACCCTAACTGGTCTATTGGTAGGGAAGAAAGTTTGTCACCAGTGACAGATTATGAACCTAACGAAGACTTACCATTCTACAATGATGATGGCACTGCTATCACCTATGAGAATAAAGACATACTAAGTGAGGAGGATTTCGATGCGATGTAAATGTTGTGACGCCTTGCTCACTGAATGGGAGTCTAAGGCAAAGGACCCTGTTGATAGAACACAATATCTAGACTTGTGTGGTGTCTGTAGATACCACTCCAATCCTTATTCTTATTTAGATGATGATGAGGTACTAAAAAAAGAAGATATTACTATTGACATTGGGTGAGGAATAGTTTAAAATATTACTATAGATTCAATTAAAGAGATAACCATAATAATTATCACTTTAGTTGAGTCTAAAGTAGTTTGGCTGTTGTGATTTAGAGTCCGTCACAGCAGTCTTTTTTTTCAGGGCTCCGAGGAAAAACTATGATAACTAAAGGTATAGCAAAGTATGTCTATCTAGACAGTACAGAAAAATTCAACGGTGAGGATACCGGTAAGTACACACTTACTGTCTCTGTTGATGATAAAGAAGCCAAAGCACTAGAGTCAGCAGGTGTTAAGGTTCGCACCATTCAGACAGAAGATGGAGGGTCTTACAAGGCTCGTAAGTTTTCTACAAAGTATCCGTTGTCTTTTGATATGGTGAAGATGGCTGATGATGGCGAATCAATCGGACACGATTTTGGAGCTGAAAGCGAAGTACAGGTACTATGGAAAGCAGGACAAGAGCACCCACAACACGGGGTAGCTACTTACTTGACCGCAGTAAAGGTACTTAAGCGTACCGAAGGGTACAAATCTGCAGACTCTGAGACGAGTGAGTTCTTCGCATAATCATTCTACTTTTGTAGAGCATAAGCCCTGCCCTGCCTGTAGAGATACAGGTGGGGACAGAGCAGGTGATAACCTAGCTATCTATTCTGATGGTCACGGTTATTGTAACGCCTGTGGTCACTATCAAAAGAGTGTCACCGGTGACAAAGATTATGAGGAGGTATCAGTTATGCAGACAATCACACCGAGAGGTGTATCTGGTGCGTCAATTAAAGACAGACGCATATCATCTAACATCACATCTAAGTTTGGTGTGACTGTAGGTTACGACAAGACCGGTAAGATAGAGAAACATTACTATCCATACTACGACTCTAACGAGAGCAACAGGCTACTCGGCTATAAAGAGAGAACTGTCGAAACCAAAGAGTTTCAAATAATAGGAACGAACAAAGGCTCTGGTCTGTTCGGACAAAATGCTAACCGCTCCGGTGGTAAGTATCTGACTATCTGTGAAGGTGAAATTGACGCCCTCTCGATTTCAGAAATGTTCGATGGCAAGTGGCAGGTGGTCTCCCTTAAGAACGGGGCGTCTTCTGCGTCACGAGATATCAAAGACAATCTAGAATACATCGAGTCGTTTGATAATGTGGTGCTGTGCTTCGACCAAGACCAAGCAGGGTTTGATGCGGTGAAAGCCTGTCAAGATATTATATCTGTTGGTAAGCTCAAGGTGTGCAAGCTACCTATGAAGGACGCTAGTGATATGCTAGTGAACGGAAAGGTCAAGGAGTTCACCAATGCTTGGTGGTCTGCTGAGTCTTACACTCCGGCAGGTATCATCAGAGGTAAGGATACTTGGGAACATCTACTTAAGGATGAGAACCTACTTACTGTCGACTATCCGTGGCAAGGTCTTAACACTTTGACTTATGGATTCAGAGCGAAAGAGCTAGTAACTATCACCAGTGGCTCTGGTATGGGTAAGACTAGTGTCGTTAAGGAACTAGAGTCTTACATACTTAACAACACTGATGATAACCTAGCTATCATTCACTTGGAAGAATCCATCGAGCGTACTGTTAAAGGCTTGATGTCTATCGAAGCTAATGCTCCTATCCATATACCTCAGTACGAAAGAGAGCTGAGTGATTCGGATAAGAAAGCACTGTGGAAGAAGTCAGTTGGTGATAAGAATGTGTTCTTCTATGACCACTTCGGTAGTATGTCAGAGGACTCACTGCTTAATGTCATTAGAACCTATGCTAAATCCTATGATTGTCAGTGGATTGTATTGGACCACTTGTCTATCGTAGTCAGTGACCAAGACGGTATAGCTGATGAGCGTAAGGCGATTGATGCCATTATGACTAAGCTCCGTAAGATAGTACAGGAGACTGGCGTAGGCTTGTTCCTTATATCTCATCTTAGGAGACCACAAGGCAGGGCTCACGAAGAAGGTGGACAGGTGAGCCTCTCAGAGCTTCGAGGTTCCGCAGCAATTGCTCAGTTGTCTGACATTGTAATAGGATTAGAGCGTAATCAACAGGACGATGACCCTATCATTCGTAACCAGACTACACTAAGGGTTATAAAGAATAGGTTCTCAGGTCTTACTGGTCCCGCTTGTAAGCTACAGTATGACAGTGACACCGGAAGATTAACGGAGGTAGATGATGAACACAGCTTTTTTTGACATAGAAACTGATGGACTCAACGCTACCAAAGTACATTGCATTTGTGCGATGCTTGATGATGGTGAGTCTACTGTTTACAATTTTATAGGAGGAGAAGCCAATGGACTTTTTCGAAAATGGTTGGCATCAGAAGATGTCGATACTCTTGTGGGACACAACATTATTAATTTTGATGTTCCTATTTTGCGTAGGCTTACTGGGATGGATTGGGCTTTTAATCTACGGGACACTCTCGTACTTAGCAGACTACATAACCCTAGCCTTGATGGTGGACATAGTTTAAGGTCTTGGGGTGAGAGACTAGGCAATTACAAAGATGACTATCAAGGTGGTTGGGAAGAGTATAGCCACGAGATGTTAACTTACTGCCAACAGGATGTGCGGGTAACTAAGGCTTTGTATCACCATCTTGTCACCGGTGACAAAGATTCACTAGCAGTAGAGATAGAACATAAGACTGCCGACATCATCAGAGAGCAGACCGACAACGGTATGATACTCAATGAGGAGCGTGCTTATGAACTACTAGCTGAGATGAAGGAGAAGGTACTAGACATAGAGGACGAGGTACACAAGAAATTTGAACCTCTGCCTGTGTGGATAAACCTGAAGCATCCCGGTGATAAGACACACAACAAGGATGGTAGTGTATCTAAGAGGTATCAAGCACAGTTGGATAGAGGTGCTGATTGGAATACATATTTAGAATGGGGATACTATGAGTACCCAGAGTTTAATCTTGGGTCTCGACAACAGATAGCTAAGTACCTCCAGCACTTCGGTTGGAAACCTAAATCATTTACTGAGAAGGGAAACCCTATCGTAGATGAGAAGGTACTTAAGACTGTTAAGATACCCGAAGCACAATTGATTGTAGATTACCTTACACTGACCAAGCGTATAGCTATGGTAAAGAGTTGGGTAGAAGCTATCAATGAGCATACTGGTCGAGTACACGGTAGGGTAAACCCTTGCGGTGCAGTCACCGGTAGAATGACACACTCTAAACCTAACTGTGCCCAAGTCCCTGCGACTAGACACGGTAGAGATGGTAGCATCTTGTGGGGTTTCGAGGGTGGTTATGGTGCTGACTGTCGTAACCTATGGACCGTGCCTGATGGCTACAGTCTGGTAGGTTGTGATGCTAGTGGACTAGAGCTTAGAATGCTCGCCCACTATATGGATGATAAGGCATACACTGATGAGATACTCAACGGTGATATACACAGTGCTAATCAGAAGTCAGCAGGACTACAGACTAGAGACCAAGCCAAGACTTTTATCTATGCGTTCCTATACGGAGCAGGAGATACTAAGATAGGCGAGGTAGCAGGAGGTGGTGCAAAGCGTGGTCGTATACTTAAGAAGAACTTTCTTGATAATACTCCCGCGTTGAAACACTTGCGTAGTAAGGTTGCAGACTCCAGTAAGAAGGGGTGGGTAACAGGACTAGATGGTAGGAAGCTACACATACGCTCAGAACATTCAGCATTAAATACTCTACTACAGAGTGCAGGTGCGGTTATAATGAAGAAAGCGTTGGTGTTACTAGATACATATGCTAAGCAGTACAACATAGACTACAAGTTTGTACTCAATGTGCACGATGAGTTTCAGTGTGAGGTCAGAGATGACCAAGCTGATTTCTTCGGTGGTCTAGCGGTAGGAGCTATCATCAAAGCAGGTAAAACTTTTAATCTAAACTGTCCACTGGACGGTGAATACAAGGTAGGTAAAACTTGGCAACAGACACACTAGTAGACGATATATATCGTATGATAGACACCAAAGAAATAGCAGATGGTGTACCTGTCGAGCAAGTAATAAATGACTTCGGTGAGAATGTGAAGCAGATATTACGAAACAATATCACAGAGAGTAAGTTTGATAAGCGTAAACTTAGAATGTCTAACATCGGTAAGAAGGATAGACAACTGTGGTATTCTTATAATGGATACAAAGGTGAGGAGCTTATGCCTCACACTAGAATCAAGTTCCTCTATGGTCATTTGATTGAAGAAATGATACTAGCACTTACTAAACTCTCTGGTCACGATGTGACACACGAACAGAAGCAAGTAGAAGTAAATGGTATCAAAGGTTCTATGGACTGTAAGATTGATGGTGTACTAACAGATGTTAAGTCAGCTTCACCTTATGGGTTTAAGAAATTCAAGGATGGTTCACTCATTAATGATGACCCCTTTGGATACATAGACCAAATCAAAGGCTATGCTCACGCAGAGAATACAAAGGATGTTGGTTGGTTAGTTATGGATAAGACCAACGGACATCTAACATACCTCAAGTATGATATGGCTGATGAATCTCAGTGGTACTGGACTAAGCTAAACTTCTTCTCGATAGTAGACAGAATTAAATCTATCAAGAATATAGTTAAGTTATCTAAGCCACCTAAGAGATGCTACGAACCTATACCTGATGGTAAGTCTGGTAATATGAAGTTACCTGTAGGTTGTAGCTACTGTTCATACAAGCACGAGTGTTGGGGCGATGAGCTTAGAACATTCCTGTACTCTAACGGACCGAGATACTTAGTTAAAGTTGAGAACTTACCACAAGTTATAGAGGTAGATAAAGATGGCAACAAAGTTTCGGAGTAAGCTAGAGAAAGAATGTGCGGAAGCACTAGGCAGAGAGTGGAAGTATGAGCCCTGTAGGATAGCCTATACGATACGAAAGAACTACACCCCTGACTTTGTTAAGGGTAAGTATCACATAGAGGTTAAAGGGTTCTTCCGTAGTGGTGACAGACAGAAGTACAAATCAATTGCTGAGCAGATGAGATTTGAAGGCAAGGATTTAATCTTCTTAATGCCACGACCAGACTCTAAGGTAGCCAAGGGTAATAAGATTACTTATCGACAGTGGTGTGATAAGTATGATATTAAAATATTTTCAACTAAAGAAATTAAGGAGCTTAAGAAGTGGACGAAGATAACATAAATCCAAATCATTATAAGCAGGGTAATATTGAGGTCATAGATTTTATCTTAGACCAAGATATGGATTACCTAACCGCATCTATCACAAAGTATATCTGCCGATGGCGATTTAAAAATGGGATAGAAGATTTAAAGAAAGCTCGGTGGTTCTTAGATAAACTTATAGAACACGAGGGAGGGCAGTATGGCACTAACATTAAATGAATTAAAGGAACGCATAGTTCAGGAAGCCATAGACCCTTGTACTCTGTGTGAGGTATTGGACATAACAACGGAAGATATCTTACACGAGTTCGAAGATAAACTATTAGATAAACGAGAGGAGTTTGACGATGCTGATGATACCGACTGAGAACTTTGTCTTACTGATGGTAGCGTTGCTTACAATAGGAGGGTTCTTATTGTGGAGACACGGTACTAAATGTTATGACAGAGGAATAACTGATGCGATACTTATGCACAGACAAGGAAGACTTAAATATAATACTTACTTAGATGACGATGGAAAGAAAATGGTGAACATCGAAATCGACCCACTGGAGGATGAATGAACCAATTACCAAATGATTACCAAAACTTTATTGCACTTAGCAGGTACGCACGATGGCTACCTGAGAAGAAACGCAGAGAGACTTGGAAAGAAACCGTTGCCCGTTACTTTGATTTTATGGAGGGGCATCTTAAAGAGAATACAAACCAAGAGTTAGTACCTAAGACTAGGAAGATACTTGAGGAAGCAGTATGTAACTTAGAAGTTATGCCTAGTATGAGAGCTCTTATGACCGCAGGTCCTGCTCTTGCTAAGAATAATATAGCAGGGTACAACTGTGCTTACCTTAGTGTAGACCACCCGAAAGCATTTGATGAATGTCTATTCGTTCTGATGCACGGTACTGGTGTAGGCTTTAGTGTTGAGAGACAAGCAGTTAACAAACTACCCGAAGTCCCTACAGATATGGTAGATATAGATGATGTCATTGTCGTACAGGATTCTAAGGAAGGGTGGCAGTCTGCATTCCGTAAGCTGATTACTTATCTTTATGATGGTGAGATGCCTAAGTGGGACTTCTCTAAGGTCAGACCTAAAGGTTCTAGACTAGCTACCTTTGGTGGTAGAGCCAGTGGACCAGAGCCTTTACTTGACTTGTTTAACTTTGCTACTAACATCTTTAAAGAAGCAGGCGGTCGTAAGCTGACAAGCTATGAGTGTCACCGTATGATGTGTAAGATTGCAGAGGTAGTTGTAGTGGGTGGTGTTAGACGAAGTGCCCTAATCTCTTTATCTAATCTAACTGATGAGCGTATGCGTAATGCTAAGTCTGGTCAGTGGTGGTCTGATACACCAGAGATGGCACTAAGTAACAACAGTGTATGCTACACAGAGAAGCCAGACATTGGTATCTTTATGAAGGAGTGGACATCACTGTATGAGTCTAAGTCAGGTGAGCGTGGTATCTTCAACAGAGAAGCAGCAATTAAACAGGTGGCATCTATAGGTAGAAGAGATACTGAACACGACTTCGGTTGTAATCCTTGTAGTGAAATCATATTAAGAGACGGACAGTTCTGTAATCTTACTGAGGTTGTAGTGAGAGCGGAAGACACGCAAAAGGATATACTCCGTAAGGTTAGACTAGCTACCATACTTGGTACATTCCAAGCATCACTTACTAACCTCAAAAGATTGAGACCTAAGTGGGTACACAATACAGAAGAGGAAGCCCTACTAGGTGTATCACTCACTGGTATTATGGATAATGCTTTTATGAATTATAGTAATGATGATAGTAGAGGATACTATGGTAAGCGTAGCCTGCCTGATTTTCTATCTGACCTTAGAAAAGAATCTGTTAAGACTAACAAGGAATGGTCAGAGCTACTAGGCATTCAACAAGCTACTGCTACTACTGCTATTAAACCTAGTGGTACAGTCAGTCAGTTAGTTGATAGTGCTAGTGGTATACACACTAGACATAGTGATTATTATATTCGTAGGGTTAGAGCAGACTCTAAGGACCCAATAGCACAGCTAATGGAAGACCAAGGCATACCTGCTGAACCTGATGTAATGAAACCTAACAGCGTTAAGGTATTCTCCTTCCCTATGAAAGCTCCTAAAGGTGCAGTAACTAGGAACGAGAGGAGTGCTATCGAACAACTAGAGCTGTGGCTTATGTATCAAAGATACTACTGTGAGCACAAGCCTAGTGTTACTGTTAGTGTGAGAGAACACGAGTGGATGGAAGTAGGTGCGTGGGTATACAAACACTTTGATGAAGTATCAGGTGTTAGTTTCCTACCACACTCAGACCACACATATCAACAAGCACCATATGAGGAGTGTGATAAGAAGACACACGATGCCCTAGCTAAGAAGATGCCTAAATCAGTAGACTGGGATTTGATTAGTGAGTATGAGCTTACAGATATGACAGTAGGAACTAAGACACTAGCCTGTACTGGTAGTGTGTGTGAACTTGTCGACCTCGTTGAGGAAGAGAGGGATGTCGAATGATAAACACTATAATATTAATAATAGCTTTACAAGTGCTTGTCATTTCATTAACAGGGTGCAGTATGTTCGAAGAAAAAATGGAACAGCTTCAATGTAATGCCCCAGTAGATTCGAGTATGTGCATAGGTTGGCATACTTGATAAGGTGGCTATACATTAGCCAATTGTTTTACATTAATAAGGGAGTAAAATATGTTAGAGAAAATAAAGAACGGTGCTGACGGTGCAATAGATGTAGGTATTAAACTAATCAGCTTATCAATTGTACTACAAATTATCTTTGGTCAGAAGGTAGCATTCCTAACTGGTAATGTTATTGGTTCGATACTAGATATAGTATGGACACTTGGTAACGCAGGGCTTGCAGGAATAATCGCAGCCGGCATCATCTGGAAACTACTCGACAAAGATATAACGAGTGGCGGAAAGTAAACCACCTAAAAATACTTGGGGTCTCGTCCGTATGGATGGGACTTCCAAGCTATACAAGAAGTTACTTAGTGACAAGAAATCTGTCACCGGTGACAAACTTAACCCCCGATTATGGAAATCAGACTGGAGAAAGTAAGTGAATGAATCTACAATTATAAAAGCACTAAACACTATAGCGTATGACTTCAAACCTATGGATGATAAGTTCTCTAGGTACGATGCCTTTGATGAGAAGAAAGGTATTATGTTAGAGATTAAGTGTAGGAATAAGCATTACCCAGATACTATTATTGAGAAGATGAAGTATGAATGGAACAGAAACTTTGCAGAGGAACACGAGCTAGAGTTTTGGTATGCAGTATCTATGCCTAGTAAAGCTAACACACACATCATATATATATTTGACCCTGCTAACTTAGAGAATGAAGAAGAAGGATATGATTTTAAATGGCACATAAAAAAACTCCCAAAGAACACAGAGTTCAAGGGGAGCACTTGGATTGATAAAGAGGTAGGCTATCTACATATAGATGATGCCCTTATGTCCTTTGAAGAGAACACTACTCATTAGTAAACATACCTCTTGATATAGTAACCGCACCTAATAGCTTTCCTGCTAAAGCCATTCGCTCTTTGCGTAAGGTTTTGGCAGAAGGTTGTTCTTTCATTAAGAACTCTTTAACGTCAGGTCTACCCTCAGATACAAGCTCTCCTTTATTGCCCCTACCTCTAGCTCCACCTTTTCTTATTTCAGTCCAACCTGCGTCTGGATAAGTTCTAGGAGTAGTCTCAGTAAATCCTTTTTTAATTGCTCTAACATCTTTAGCATTAGTCATAGTTAAAGTAGGAACATTACCTTTTAATTTGTTTGCTCCTGTTTCTCTTGGCTTAATCTTTAGTATGTTAAAGTGCATTGGAGGACTAACAGTAATTAATCTCTTTAACTTAGACGCACCTGTTAGTGCTTCTGCTAAGTTATGCTCGTCACTCATAACTGTAAACCCATCACCATCTAACTTAAGTTTACTTCTAAAGTTTACTCCTCCCTCTACTACTGCAGAGCCGGGTCTAGAAAACGTAAACCATACACCATCGGTATCTTTCTTTAAACCAGTAAGATTTTTCATAGCTTTCTTTCTAGTTAATCCTTCTACATCTTCAAATTGTACCTTAGACATTCTTTCATATAGCTCGTCTATTGATTTAGGAAGGTTATCTATATCGAACACTTCTCTAGCTATTGCATTCATTTGTTTAGAATGATTAAAGTCATTCCAATGATTGCCTGTCTTTTTACTAGCAGGTCTTTTAACAGTAACTAAATCTCCCTTACCATACTCTAAACCTTTACCCACAGACATCTGTAGTTTGACATCATCAAGACCTACCCAGTTAGCAGTCTTGTTTATACCTTTTTTACCTATGTCCATCATAACATCAAGAGCACTCTTTTGTTTCCAAGTATTCATAACACTGCGCTCTACTTCAAGTATCTCATCCTTAGTTAGATTTTTAGCTTGGTCTCCCATAGCTTTGGCATTAGCGTAACCAAAGAAACCTTTTTCTAATGGTCTTGTTACATCTCCTACCTCATCTACATAGACAGCCCTAGATACTAAATCATCTAGTGCTTTAGTCTCCCCTGTCTTACCTTTCTGTTTATTAATCCATTTATTAAAGATAGCTCTTCCTATCATCTCTCTGTCGTTCATTGCGTGTGAACCTTGAGCTCTAGTGGCTGATTCAAATAGAGGTCTATTAATTCCAGTGTCTCTATACAAAGCCCTGTTACTAGGTAGTTGCATCTTCATAGCATTAAGTAATCCTGTGCCTACTGCTTCACCCTTGCCTTTAACATTGCCTATCAGAGCTTCTCCTGCTTTCATCAACTCAATTTCTTTTGAGCTCATACCTGCTTCCTTGGCAAACTGCTCAGCTACTTTCATAGCTTCTTCTGTTTTACCCATAGGACCATAGTAATCTGTAATAATATTAGGATTACCTGAGGTTATAGCACCCTTCAATTCTCCAGCAGCTTTTGCACCTTTCTTAAACAATCCTAGACCTACTACATTTAAAGGGTCAACAATTAAATTAAGTGCAGTAGAACCTATATAACTGGCAGTCTCACCAAAGCCTTCTCTTTCAGACCACCCCTTCTCCTGTAAGTCTTCATCCCACAACTGTTCAAAGTCGTAGTTCTCTTCTTGGTTCCACCCTCTTTCTAATCCTTTAAGACCACCAACCGCTAATCCTTGTAGTGCATTCGATGGTTTGTCGAGAGCGTTAAGTGTATCAGTAAACCAACCCATTATAAGTCAACCATATTTAAGAATAGTAATCTGTTATACCTATCTGCTTCTTCTTGCCTGCGTTTTAAATGTGGAGTACCAGACTTCTCATATTGCTCTACAAATACTTTAGCCTTATCACTAGCAGAGCTATCACCACTAAGTGACTCAGAAAGCAATCCTCGAGCTCTCCAACCTAAGTCGTGAGGTCTATCTCCTTTCTCTCCAAAGATATTTTTTTGTACGAACTTAGATTGTAAGTACATACTATCTTCTTGGTCTCCTTTAAACTTATTGTAGTCCCTTAACTGGCTCTTCTCAAACTGAAACATACCTCTACCCGGACCACCTTTGTATTGCTTCATACCATAATCAAATGTACCGTCAGTCTCTACTGATATGTTAGCAAGAATAGCAGGTAGCATTTGTAAACTAAAGCCTGCTCTTTGCAGTTGAGTTATTGCTTCTTGTTCGTTAGCTGTAAATAAACCTTCCATTAATTAAGAGCCTCTCTAACTTTCTTCTGTATTTTTTTAAGCTCAGACTTTATCCTTGCTGATTCTTTTTCATAGCTTTCTTTACTTATCCTACCACCTTTATAATCTTTATAAGAAGTACTTAGAAGTTTAGTTAAGGACTCCATCTGGTTCTGATACTTCATACCCACACGCATCTTAAACTTTTTCATCTGTTTCTTATCATAAGTCTTAAGTTTAATGCCCGGTATTAAATTTAGAACTGCTTCTTTTAATGTGGCATCATCTTTAGTAGGATGACTTTGACCATTAGCAGCTATAGTAGCATTAAGTTTATTGTATTGATGGTACATAGGCATAAACTCTTTAGCTACAGCATTAAGTCTAGCTTCTGCGGATATGTCAAACACACCAGAGCCAACACCCGGCATTTTAGATGCACTAAAAGTATCGAATCCAGTAGCAATTTTAGCAGCACTTCCGATAGCACCAAAGGATGGTTGTAGTGGAGCAGGTAAGAAAGGTATAGTTATTCCCGTACTGTTTTTAATGTCTAGTATATCACCACCCGGTATGTACCTAGTAGCATCTAAGTATTGGCTCTTGTCTTTTCTAGGAACTTTAATAAGTGTGTTAGCCACACCCGGCATACCTATAGAGCTTAAGTCATAACCCATATTTAATTCTTTCTGATACTTGCGTTCTTTCTCATAGTCTCCCGGAGATATATCTTGACCGACCATATTAGCACCGTGAAGTATAGCACCCCACTTAGCCAGCTTCCAAGGTCTCTTAAGAGCAGTCTCAGCTAGTATAGGAGCAACCCTATATGTGTATGCTATGAATGGTAGGGCTGATTCTCTAAGCATTCTAATTCCTGGGGCTGATATTTCATAGTCTAGCATAGCTCTTCTAGCAAATCTTGCAGCTTCATCCGGCGTAGCACCATTAGCTAGTTGAGTTTTAAACGCACCTAATCTAAACACTTGGTCTTCTACTTGATATAAAGTATCCATAGGTGTTTGCTTAGCAAACCCTTTTACTCTATCCCACCCTCGTTGTAGCATACTTGAAAACTCAACATCATCTTTCTTTTTCATACTCATATACTTCTTAAATATAGAGTTCTCATAATCTGTTAATTCTCTAGACATCATATCAGCATCAAAGACACCTAATGATTCTGCTAATTTAAATTCCTCTGACTTCTCTCCTTTAGATTTAGCTCTAAAGAAATCACCTCCAGCACTCCTAAGTTGTTTCCAATCACCGTCTAGCAAATCGTATAATATAAAATTAGAGCCTACATTGTTTGTATGTACTGTAGGATTAAGAGTAGTCTTACCTCTCTTCCAAAACTGTAGTGCTTTATGGTGAAACTTAGTAAGCCCACCAAACTTTCCATCACCTCTGTTCCATCTCTTGTAAGCGTTGGCTGTAGTTAAGTCTGTGTATACTTCTTTAGGAACATACTTACCTGCAAGAGAACCAAACTCTTTTACTTGTGTTCCTTTAACAGAAGTTGTAGGTATTCTTCTATAATTATCTGGGTCTAAAACATCATTAAGAGAATCATAAACTACTTTCTCTCCGTCTATAACCATCTTATTTATATCATCATAGAATTTAAACGTGGCTATATCGTTAGTCATTAAGTTACCAGTCTTAGCCATAGCAAATCCTGCACTTAATACTTCTCCCATCTTAGCTCTATCTTCAGGGGACCAATCTCGATTTACTCTTACAGTTTTTCTACCTAGACTTTCACTTCCCTCAATAACTTTCCAACCGTCTTTTAAATGTTTATCTAAAACACCTTGAGATATAGTTTTGGTTTCACCCCTACGCATAAACTCTTCACCAAAAACTTTTATTTCTTTTTCAGCCTGCCTTCTTTTTTTCATAAAAGGAGTCTGATGTTTTTCATAAGAACGATATAAATATTTACCTTTGTTCTCTTTATATATTCCTTTGTCTAGTATTTTTAAATCAACTAGCTCTTGTCCTATTTCATCGACAAGCTGTCTACCTTCTTTAGTTAAGTCTTTTAGATTACCGGGAATGTTACTCTCTTCACCAGTAAGAATCTTATACAATAGTTTGTCATCTGCTAAACTAAGTTGAGAATATTTAGATAGAACCTCATCAAATCTAGAAGCCCACTGTTGTTCTGTTTGTCTTCTATTCATCTTAACATTGACATACTCTTTTGGAAGACCAAAGTTATCAATAAAGTATTTACCAAAACTCTGACCTAAAGAACTTTGTTTGATTGCTTCTCCTCCCCTTTTCATTTGAGAGTATATAGGAGCACCGACATTAGCACCCACTGTAGATGTAGCTTTAGATATAAAACCTAAATCACTAGCTACTTTCCCAGTATCTATTGATACACCTAAGTCAGCATAACCTTTTTTCAAAGCAGGTAACATTGAGTTTGTAAATTTAAACATAGCAGGAGAAAGAACGCCACCGCCTACAGTACCATAAGCCATATTAGATACTCTGGTTTGTCCTTCTGCTTCATCTACATAGCCAAGAGGTGATGACAGAGCACCAACCATAGCGCCTGCTTTAGCAGCACTCCAAAGATTCTTAGCTTTCATACCCGGTATGACCCAACCTACAGGGTCTCCTATTAAACCTGCAGTATAAGCTGCAAGTATAGTACCTCCGTATTCAGGGTTAGATATGTACTCATTGAGCTTAGCCATATCTTCAGCCATCTCTTCTTCTTGTATGTTAAATAATTGTTTGATTCCACGATAGGTATCAGCAGCCCCTAGGCGTGCAGCAAATGCAGCCTTGTCCGCTACTGAATCTTGTTCATATGTTTGTCCTAAAGAGGGTGTTTGTGCGAAACCTTGTAAACTTATAGTGTTAGTTTTAGGTTGCTCCTCTCCATCTTTAAACTTTGATAAGTCTATAGTTGCCAAGTTGACTCCTTTTATTTAGGCATTACTCTTGCGTTGGGCAGTGTGATTCCTTGTTTTTGAAAGTAATTAAAATTTCTAAACTTCCAATCTTGAAAAGCCTTTCTAGTCTTTTCGTTTTTAACCTCAATAAATTGTGGCATTTTTAAAGTATATCTACCGTCCTCATTTTTTTCTGCTGTGTCAAACTGAGTAACTTTAGTTTTAAGAAGACCTAAAGACCAAGCATCCGAACCAAACCCAGATTTAATTGGATTTTCTGGAGCAGAGTCTTTGTGTTCTTTAGGTTTTAAAATGTTAATGACAAACTTTTTAATGTCTTTTACTGTGTCTGCTATAATATTCCCATTCTCTTTAACTACCTCATCAAATGCTGTAGTGTCTCCCATAACTACATCACTATTATCAATAGCATTCATAGTTTGAGCAGTTACTGTTTGGTTTGCTATGTTTTGATTGCCATAATTTGGCTCTACTTTAGGAGCTGTTCCTGTAAGTTCAGGAAGAAAATCAAATGCTTTGTCTTCCATTAGTTTTGAAGCGATACCTCTAACTGCATCCACAGACAAATTAAATGTGCTTTCAGGAGCACCTAATTTAGTTATGTTACCTTCTGCGTTTGTAGTAGCACTACTTATATCTTGACCCATAACTCTAGCCATTGCAGAATCAAAAGTTTCTCCTGCTTTTGCAATGATATTATTATTTTCATCAGTTAAATTTTCTGTTAACTTAACATCAAACATAATAGGTGAACCAACAATACCATTAAGAACGCCATTGATTAAACCATCTCTGCCTTCCATACTATAAAGAGTAGTGTCCCCTGATTTTTCAAATTCAGTTTTGTTCTGTTCCCAGAGTTTTCCTAAACCGTTGCCTTTCATAACAGCTTCCATTGCTTCAGAGCCCGCACCCATATATAAGTCGTACATACTGTCTATTTCACCGCCGTAACTCTCTGCTCTTTTCATTACCTCATATACCATATAGTCTAGTTCACTAGGAACAGCATCAAGATTAGAAAATTCTCCAGTTTGAGGAACTGCTAATTGAGTACCTTCACCAATAAACTGTTCGTCTTTAAATGTAGCCTCATATTGAGTCTGTAAGTTTTTGTATATTTTGTCAGCGTCAGCATCTATTTCTTCTGCGGGGTCTGTAGCAGCATACTTAGTTATAAGAGCTCCATCAGATTGGTATCCTACATTACTGCTTGATGTACTAGGGTTAGTTGTACTAGAAGAAGTTGCACCTCCACCACTAGTAGCCTGTACAACATCTATAGTTACTGGTTTAATAGAAACATTACCAGCGTTATCAGAAGTTATTTGATATAGGGCTGTGTTTCCATCTTTTCCTACAATTTCTTGGAACTCACCTAAAGCTAATTTTCTTTTTAATTCTTCCGCATTAAGTTCAAGCTGTTTAGCTAACTCGTTTATTCTCGTTTCTTCTTTTTCTGTTCTAAAAGTTAAGTCTTTGTCTTGTAGTTCTAAAGAACTTGTTCTATAAGATGTATCGGCAGTTAATTTTTTCTCATCAAAAGCCTGTCTAGTATCTCTCTGGTCTAGTTCTCTATCTGTTTGCCCCATTGTAGTATTTTTAACTTCAACTTCTCTAGCTTTATCTCTAAACTGTTGGGCATAATTAGGAAGACCTGCAGCTACAAACTGTCTAGATATGTGCAGTAAATCTGTAGGACTATTAGGGTCTCTGTTTGCATTTTGAGACATAATAGTATTTACAGCCTCAGACTTTTCTTCTTCAGGAGTTTTCATTCCCGCCATACGAGCTAGTCCTTGAGCCATCATACCGCCTTCTAGACCTGCAGCATACACTGCTACACGACCTCTCCCTAGCTGTGCCATCTGAAGAGCTCTATCTCTTATCCCCGCGTTTTCATTAGAAGCGACATCAAATCCACTCATACCTTGAAACATTCCTTCTGCCATATTATCCTCTCTTATACACTAAATAGTGATGATGCAAATTGTCCTAACATACTGGACCTTCCTGCAGATTTAGCTGATAACGCATCAGCCCAGTTCATAGAAGAAGCACTCATACCTGCCATATTCTTAGCTGTGTGTGAGCCTTGTCCTGTTTGTATTGATGGTGAGAAATAAGGATTAGCTTGACCTGCAAGGTTAAATCCTGCTTGTGCATATCCTTGTTCCCTAGCTATCTGTGAATCTAAAAGAGCTTGGCTCTGCATAAATGTGTCATTCTGTAAACCTAAATCTCTTCTACTAATGTTATCTAATCTAGCTCTTTCGTCCCAATAATTAACAGTGCTATCATCTGTTCCTCTAGCAATTGCTTGTTCTTTAGCTCTTAACTCCGCTAAATTATCTCCCTCTGTAAATAAACCTCTCTGTTGATTAAAGAGATTCTTTTGCATTTCCATAGGGTCGTAAGTGCTTATCTCATCTCCAAAAGATTCAGACCTACCAAGAAATCTTTCCATAACTCCACGAGCATCATCAGACATTTCTTGAGTAATAGTTTTGTTTTCTCTATCATAAGTAACAGAGCCTAAAGGACCACTAATATCCCAAGGTAATGACCTTTCATATGCTAAATCGTTCATAGCTACTTGTCTGTTGTAATCATCTTCTGCGTATCTAGCAGAATTACCCATACCACCTAATAATCCACCTAAAGGAAAACCAAATGTTGATTTCTTTTTTGGCTGTTGTATGTAGTTTCCTACTCTACTCGTGTAACCATAATCGTTTGGTCCTGTTCCTGTTCTTGTGGAAGCGTACCTACGAGCCATATCGTTTTGTCTATTGCCTGCATTTTGTCCTGCAAATAATGCCATTTCTATCTCCTAATTAACTAATTATGTACAACAACCAAGCACCACCACTACTTCCTGATGTTGCGTTTTGACCTGCTTCTCCAGCACCACCATTTCCACCACCACCACCAATAGTGATTTGTAATGAATGGTCGTTACCATCGGCATTGATTGTGTATGTTCCTGTAGCTGTGCTACCTGCTGCTCCGCCTGTTCCTGCACGATTATCTGGTCCTGCACCTGCTGCGCCTGTTCCACCATCTGAAACTGTACTAGACCACGGAGGATTTGCCCAACCACTCGGTATTGAAAAATCATTAGCACCACTACGAGTTCTATCACCACCGCCATAAGGACCATAAGCACCGCCAGAAGCAGTTGCTATTGTTTGCCTTACATTGCCACTTGAATCTAAAACTTTAAGGATAGTATCACCACCCGAACTACCAGCAGTTGCTCCTGTAAAACCTTCCGCACCACCACCTCCGCCTCCTCCACCAGAAAGTTTGTACTGGACAGAAGTTTCAGCAACATCTAAAGTATAAGTGCTGGAACTTGTAAAGGCTTGTGCGGTTTCTGAGTAGTATGTCCAAATCTTTGTGCCATTAAAATACACATTTGACATATCAGTACCATTAAACTTAACCTTCCCATCAGAGGCTAACACAGTACCATTAAAGTATATATCGCTCATATTATGTAGTTACTATGTATAAATCTCCACCAGATGTATAAATCTTAGCGTGTCCGTAGACAGTTTGACTTGCTCTTAGTGCTGCGTGTGTTGTCACATCTGCATCAATAGCTGCTTGTACCATTGCTGTACTAGCTGCTTGTGTTGTATTTGTTGAAGTAGCAGCAGTAGGTATAGTAGGTATTCCAGTTACAGTCAAAGTTCCTGCTACTGTTGCATTATTAGATGCAAAGTCTTCTCCAGAATCTCCATTTAAATCAGCTTTAGAGTTAATAGCTGTTCTAGCTGCTACAAATTCAGAATTAAAGTCAGCCCCTGATATTACTTTTGCTGCGTTTGAATCAGACAAAGCATCTTTACCTGCCCAATCTACCGCAATTGTATAATCACTCATCGTATTTTCCCTTGTAAATGTAAAATTGATAAATCTTGTATTGAAGCATCATAACCATTACTTATAATACTCATATTTAATTTTAGTGTTTTTGCACTACCTGTTAATGAAGTTCTATATTCGGTTAATCCATACACAGGAGTAAATTTAGAAGCACCATACAAAGAAGTAGAAGCACCCCACAAAGCTATAGTTCCTGTAGTTGGAGGAGCTAGAGTTATAGTTGTGCTGTTTGTTGGATTAATGCTAAAATCTTTATACCATTGTAAACCAAGTGTAGCACCTGAACCACCTTCTAAAACTAGTATCATTTTTTTAAGCAAAGAAGCAACACTTCCTTCTGTTAGCGGTATCCATATAGAAGACACATCAGCAGTAATAGCAGCATTAGTATAGCTGGCTGCTGAACTAACCCACGCCAAATCAGTATCAAAATATCCTTCATATCCTGCTATGCCTCCATCTTTTTGTCCTGCTAACAAACCATATAATTCAGTGTATGTTAAACTATATGGTTCTCTATCATTACTAAATGACCAAGTAGTAATCCTTGGTGCTTTGTTAGGTGTAAAATGTTTAAAGTCAAAAACATAATTAATATTTAAAGAAGGAAAAGAAACAATATAAATTCCTTCGTTTTCTACATAAACACTTTTAATTTCTGAGCTTTGCCCTATGTTTCTAATTAGTGTGTCTTTAATGTTTTGTGTTAAATCCATTAAAGGAACCTTATCTTTTTCTGAAGTACGAGCTAATGACCTTAGTCCAGTTGAAGACATAAATAATAAATCATCTCCGACTGCTTGTACTGAATCTCTAGCTATACAACCAACACCTTTAATTACTTCGTTTAATTTAATGCTTCCTATTATATCAGGGCTTTCGTATAGTGCTATGTTGTTCTTACCAAAAATTGCAAGCTGACCATAAAAAGGAGCTATAGCTACAATATCATCCTTTCCCCATACTTTTTTTAAATCTAAAGAACCGCCACCACTCGATGTCGTATAATCATCAGAGTCTAATAAAGCAGAATAATGCAAAACATCTTTCTCTTCTTCTACTCCTCCGACCCACATACGACCATAAAATCCTGTGCCACAACTAGGCTTAAATTCACCTGAACTTACGGTAGGAGGTCTAGTAGCATTATCAAAAGCTGCCCATTTAGAGCCTGCGCCTGCTGCACCACTATATCTTTGAGGTACAATTCCTTCGTGTAAACAATGTAATCTATTGTTAAAATTTATAAACTGCCAATCTCCTGTGCTATTAGCAACAGTATGTTTAACATCAGCACCGCTACTAGGAAAAGCAGCATTAGGCGAGGTAAAATCAACTGTGTAAATAGAAGTACCGTGACTAGCAAATATTTTATTAGTTCCAGAATCATTGTGTTCTACTATAGAATTTATAGCTGCACCACTTGGAACTACTTTTTGTTTTAAACCTTTTCTAAAAGATATTCTTCCAGACTCTCTTAATACTACGTTATCAGCCTTAGTAAGAAAAGAAGGGTCTAAAGCATTAGGATTGCTTTGAGTATTTAAACCATTTACACCAAAATTAGGTAAAGGCTGTACTGTTAATTGTTTAGCCATTACACAACATACCAATCAGTATCATATTTAGAATTACCACTATCTCTCATAACTGCTTGATTTAAAACAACCATTGCTTCCGCAGCAGCAGCACTTGATTGTGTTCCTCCGTCTTCTCCTCGTTCTGCTATAGCTCTAGCCCAAGCTCCTAACACAATAGGTTGAGCAGGTATTTTTAATACTGTAGCAGCTAAAGTTAAATCATCTTGATATTTAACTATATCAAAAGATATTGTTTGTGCTTCTGTAGGTATAGGCGATAAATCTACTTTAAGATTATTAGAAGAATCTGCTCCGTTAAAACCATAATGATTAGGTTCTCCTGTAGGGTCAGTCGGATACTTAATGCTGTTTAGATATTGTTGTGTCACCGGTGACAAACTATTTCCTGTAGAATTATTTGTTACATCTAAAACTTTAAACTCTTGACCTGAAGATAAATTATAATTCTTTGTAGCTGCTACTGTAGATACGTTAACAGTTTCTCTAAGAACTAACCAATCGTGATAAGTCTCAGCAGTTCTTTTAGTATCATTAACTAAAGAACCAATTACTTTTTGATAATCAGAAACTGTGCTACTATCATTTATATTTCCAGACCAATTAGAAGATATAGTTTCTTCTCTTAGCCTTATTAATACTTGATTTATTAATTCTCTATAAGTCATCTATTTTCCTTTTGCTAGTTGAGCTCCAAAGTAAAACTCAATAATCATTGTTGCCCATCCAAAGATTTCATCCATTTTTAAAACTGAGCCTGCTTGTATTTGTATGTACTCTACTACATCTGGTGTAAACTGTATACCAAAGAAACTAAATCCTTCTATAGTATTAGGTATTACTGTTGGCACATTAAAGAATACAGGTGCTACCTGAGTAAATATAATTAGTGCTAGTATGACAAATATAATAACTCGTCTGTTAAGTGCAGCCATTGGACTCTCTTTGTCTGCCCTATCTCTAGCTTGGTTTATAGAATCATTGCGTGCTTGCAAGTTCTGTATCATTAGTTTTTGGTTTTCTGATGCTGCTTGACTCTTAAGTGCAAACAACTTAGCTACAAAACCTAAAGCTATTGGTGCTACATTTGTTAATAACGCTATCATATTGCTAACCTCACAGCGTCTACAACACCTACTTCTGTAATAAAATAATAAAGCAGTGCTCCGTAGACGCCCCATTTAATCTGCATTAAAGAAGTGTTTATCTTAATAATACATTTATTAGTATCGTCAATTTTACTAAACAGCTTACCTATTTGTGATTGATGTCTGTCTAGTTGTAATTGCATACGATTTAATTCGTCCATTATTTTTTCTTTTTCTTCATTGGTGGACGCCCTCTTTTCTTACCGTAAGTTCCTTTTCCGTATGGCATATTATCTCCTTAGTTTGCTAGTGGATTATCTAATGATTCTTGTATCCGTTTGTTTATATCCTCTTTAGTTTTTTCTACCTTTATCTCAAACCTATCTAACTTTGTGTCGTAGTTAGTAAGTTTAGTATCTACTGATTGTAACTTAGTATCTACTTTAGATTCTAAAGACCATTGACTATTGCGTAGGTCTGTCATATCTTTCTTTAATTCTATCTTTATAGCATTAGCGTGCTCTTCAATTCTGATTACATCTGATGATGTCTTTTGCATTGCTCCTGCTATAGCGTCAAGGTCCAAATTTGCGATTCCTTCGACTTTCTGGTACATAAGAAAG